>OLFV01000484.1_pt1 | contig 46534 bp, 48 predicted proteins | sample 1605551 | NCBI WGS metagenome assembly OLFV01 (sample SAMEA3888922, study PRJEB22519) | human gut metagenome | biome: human gut; feature: human-associated habitat; material: faeces | place: Denmark | collected 2011 | reverse complement strand
CAAGGGGCAAGGCCCCTTGCGTTCTCTTGGGGGATCAAAAGGGGGCCATTCTCTCACGTGAGAGAATGGCCCCCTTTAACGCACCCCTGCACGGTGCAGGGGAATAAGAACCAGCGCTGCCGCGCTGTAAACCCTCAGACGATAGGATCGTCAATATCTCTCGTCGCATACGCGTTCAGCGCCCAATCCGCTCGCGCGCCGGCGAGATACTCATAATACCCTTGTGCGCCGATCATCGCGCCGTTGTCACCACAGAGCTTGAGCGGCGGCATGTAGAGCCGGTAGCCGTGCTTTCGGCACTCCTTTTCGAGCTCTGCGCGGATGAACGAGTTCGCGGCGACACCGCCTGCGGCGACGAGCACCTTGCGCCCGCTCTGCTGCATGGCGAGCATCGCGCGCGGGACGAGCTCGTCGACAACGGCATGCGTGAAGTCGCGCGCAAGCGCCGCACGGTCGAGCTGCTTTCCCGTCTGCTCGGCGTTGTGGGCAAGGTTTACGACGGCGGTCTTGAGGCCTGAAAAGCTCATGTCGAGAGGGCACCCGTCAATCTTCGCGCGCGGCAGCTCGTAGACGCCGCCCTCGCTCTCGTGGGCGAGCTTGTCCATCGCCGCGCCGCCGGGGTAGGGAAGGCCGAGCACGCGCGCGGCCTTGTCGAAGCACTCGCCCGCCGCGTCGTCGCGCGTCGCGCCGAGGAGCGCAAAGTCCGTGTAGTCGCGCACGTCGACGATGAGCGTGTTGCCGCCGGACATGCACAGCGCCAGAAACGGCGGCTCAAGCTCTGGGAACGCTAAGTAATTCGCGGCGATGTGGCCGCGGATGTGGTGCACAGGGATGAGCGGCACATTCAGCGCGTAGGCCGCGCTCTTGGCAAAGTTCAGCCCCACGAGCACCGCGCCGATGAGACCCGGCGCGTAGGTCGCGGCCACGGCGTCGATGTCTTTTTTCTCGACGCCCGCCTCCTTGAGCGCCTGATCGGTCAGCGCGGCGATGGCCTCGATGTGCTTGCGCGACGCGATCTCCGGCACGACGCCGCCGTAGAGCGCGTGCAGGTCGGCCTGCGACGCGATGACGTCGGAGAGGATTTTGCGCCCGTCCTCGACGACTGCGACGGCGGTTTCGTCGCAGGAGGACTCGAAAGCGAGAATTTTCATTGCTGCGCCTCCGCTTCTGCCGCGCCGAATTCCTTCGTCATGATGATGGCGTCCTCTTTCGGGTGGTCGTAGTAGTTTTTGCGGCGGCCCTCGCCGCGGAAGCCGCGGCTGCCGTACAGCGCGATGGCGGCATAGTTGCTCTCACGCACCTCAAGCGTCAAGAACGCAAGGCCGCTGCCCTCGGCGAAGCGGATAAACACGTCGAGAAGCTGCCCCGCCACACCGCCGCGGCGGCAGTCGGGGCGGACGGCCATCTTGGTGATGCAGCCCTCGTCCGCGACGGCGAGCAGCCCCGCGTAGCCGACGACGCTGCCGTTTTCTGCATCCAGCGCGACTAAGAAGGCCGAGCACGCGTTTTCAAGCTCCTCTGCGAGCATGTTGCGCGACCAGGGGTTCGAGAAGCATGTGCGCTCAAGCTCGGCAACGTCATTCAAATATTCGTTCGTCATCGGCACGATGCGGACTTTTTTCTTTAACTGTTCCATTGGTTTCCTCCGGTCATTTGGCTTCCAGCCAGTTTATGCCCCAGTGGGCCTCGGCGGTCAGGGGAACGGAGAGGTGCACTGCGCCCTCCATCTCCTCGGTGAGGAGCCGTGCGACCGTCTCCTTTTCCTCCTCCGGGCACTCGACGATGAGTTCGTCGTGCACCTGCAAAATGAGCTTTGCCTTTAAGTTTTCCTTGTGCAGCCGCTCGTCGACGCGCACCATTGCGAGCTTGATGACGTCCGCGGCTGTGCCCTGGATGGGCATGTTGCGCGCGACACGCTCGCCGAACGAACGGGTATTGAAGTTGCTCGCCGCCAGCTCGGGCAGCGCGCGGCGGCGGTGCATCAGTGTTTCGACATAGCCGCGCTCCTTCGCCTGCGCGACGACCTCATCCATATAGCGGCGGATGCCGGGGAAGCGCTCGAAATACGTCTCGATATATTCCTTCGCCTCGTACACCGGCACGCCGATGTCCTGCGCGAGCGAGAAGGCGGAAATGCCGTATACGATGCCGAAATTCACGGCCTTCGCGTGCGAGCGCATCTGCTTGGTGACCTGATCAGTCGGCACGCCGAAGACCTGCGCGGCCGTGACGGTGTGGATGTCCTCGCCGGTCAGAAACGCCTGCTTCATCGCCTCGTCGTCCGCGATGTGCGCGAGCAGCCGCAGCTCGATCTGGCTGTAGTCCGCGTCGACGAGCACGCAGCCGTCCGCGGGGACGAACATGCGGCGAAATTCGCTGCCGAGCTGCGTGCGCGTGGGGATATTCTGCAAATTCGGCTCGGTCGAGCTCAAACGGCCCGTCGCCGTGACGGTCATCTGGAAGCTCGTGTGGATGCGCCCGTCGGGCGCGATGACCTTCAAAAGACCGTCGCAGTAGGTCGAGCGGAATTTCGCGTACTGGCGGTACTGCAAAACCTCTTCGACGATGGGATTCTCCCACCGCAGTTTTTCGAGCACGTCCGCGTTCGTCGACCAGCCGGTCTTCGTCTTTTTGCCGTGCGGGAGCTGCAAGCGTTCAAAGAGCACCTCGCCGAGCTGCTTGGGGGAATTGATGTTGAACGGCCCGCCGGACTCTTCATAGATGTGCTGCTCGAGCGTCTTGAGCTGCACTTCCATCTCGCTGCCGAAGGCCGCGAGAGCGTTCGCGTCCACGCGCATGCCCGCGTGCTCCATGCGCGCGAGTACGGCGCAGAGGGGCAGCTCAACCTCATAATAGAGCTCGTGCAGCTCGCGCTTCTCAAGTTCGGGGGCAAAGGCCTCATACAGCGCATCGACGGCGCTGGTATAGACGTGGAACGCCGTCTCGGCCTCGGCCGTGTCGCCGAGCATCGAGAAAGCGTCTGGATCTAAGTGCTTCGGCTCGGCAAGCGTCTGGTGGAAGTAGGCGGCGAAGAGCGACGCGATATCGTACTTGCCCGCCGTCGCGTCGAGCAGGTACCCTGCGAGCGCGGTGTCAAAAATGAACCCTTCGATGGGAAGGTCGTTTTCGAGCAGCGTGCGCTGGAGGTCCTTGACGTTGTGGCTGACTTTCTTGATATCATCCGAGAACAGGGCGCGCAGCAGCGCGTTCCAGTCGCCCTCGTAGCGGCTGAAGTAGAACTCGGCAGAGACGGCGGTCGATTCACCTGCAACGAAGTCGACGATCACGCCGGAAAGGTCCGGCAGCGCCAGCAGCGTCACGTGCTCCGCCTTGCGGAAGAGCGAGAGATATTCCTTGGCCTTTTCCGCCGTGGTCACGGCCTCGGCGGTCACGGTGAGGTCGACCGGCTCCTCGGCGGCGGGGATGTCGGCGGGCGGCTTGAGACCGTATTTGTCGATGAGCTTGGTAAATTCCAGCTTCATAAAGAGCGGGTAGAGCGTGTCTGACGGCGCCTTGCGCAGATTGTCCTGCGGAGAAAATTCGAGTGGTGCGTCCGTCACGATGGTCGCGAGGTGGAAGCTCTGGCGTGCGCTCTCCTCGCCCTCGGTGAGCTTTTTGATGACGTTCGGCTTGGCCTCGATATCGGGGAGCAGCCGGTAAATTTCGTCGATGCTCTGGTATTTCTGGATGAGCGCCATCGCCGTCTTTTCGCCAACGCCCGGCACGCCGGGGATATTGTCGCTCGCGTCGCCCATCAGGGCTTTGAGGTCGACAATGTGGATGGGCGCAAAGCCGTAGACCTCACGAAAGCTCTCGGGCGTCATGTCCTTCGTCGTGGTCTGGCCCATGCGCGTGGAAATGAGCTTGACGGTCGTGTGCTCGGTCACGAGCTGCAAAGAATCCTTGTCTCCCGTGGCGACGACACAGTCCCAGCCTGCGCTTTCGCACTTGCGCGAGATCGTGCCGATCAGATCGTCGGCTTCAAAGCCCGCGAGCTCGTAGCGGGGGATGTTCATCGCGTCGAGCACGTCCTTGAGCACCGGCATCTGCATGGCGAGCTCTTCGGGCATGGCGTGGCGCGTGGCCTTGTAGCCCTCGTACTCGAGGTGGCGGAACGTCGGCTCGCGGCGGTCGAAGGCGACGCACAGCGCCTCGGGCTTTTCCTCGTCGAGTAAGCGGCCGAGCATCGTCAGAAAGCCGAAGATCGCGTGGGTGAAAAAACCGTCGCGCGTGGTGAGCGGACGGACACCGTAATAGGCGCGGTTGATGATGGAGTTGCCGTCTAAAACCATCAGCTTCACGGCATGCACCTCCCAAAATGCAAATTTTTACTAAATATAGTATAGCGCAAAGCAAACAAAAACACAACAGAAACCGGCGGAACTCTCGGTGCGGAGTGAGAAAGTGTGGTAAAAATAAACAGAACACTTGCAATTTCTTGTCGGGATGTTTATAATATTGACTGAAAATCTGTTTTGCTTCCTAATTTTTTGTTAGGAAGCGGGCGGAAAAACAAAAAAGAAAGGGAGAAAATCATGGAAAAGCTATTTAAGCTGAAGGCCAACGGTACTACGGTACGCACCGAGATCCTTGCCGGTCTTACCACGTTTATGACCATGGCCTACATCATCGCGCTCAACCCGAACCTGCTGACCAACTTTGCAGTGGGTACGCCGCTGTGGAACGGTGTGTTCCTTGCCACCTGCATCGCCTCGGCGATCGGCACGATTTGCATGGCGTTTTTCGCCAACAAGCCGTTCGTCATGGCGCCCGGCATGGGACTCAACAGCTTCTTCGCGGTGGTCGTCGCCAACATCGCGGTCATCAACGAGTGCGAGTACGAGTCCGCGTTCCAGGCGGCGCTCGTCATCATCCTTGTCGAGGGTATCGTGTTCCTCATCCTCACGCTCTTAAAGGTGCGTGAGAAGATCGTGGAGGCCATTCCTCTCGGCGTGCGCTACGGCATCGCTCCCGCCATCGGCCTGATGCTGATGAACGTGGGCCTTGGCTCCAACGTCGGTATCTACTCTGAAAACGGCGGCCCGTTCTACATGATGCGTGACTTCTTCGGCGCGCTGACGCCCAGCATCATCAAGGGCAACATGGGCTCGGGCTACGATGCGATGGTCCTGACCGTCGTGACCGCGTTCCTCGGCGTTTTCGTCATGGTCGTCCTCGCCAAGAAGGGCGTGAAGGCGGCAGTGCTGCTCGGCATGCTGTTCTCGTCCGTCATCTACTGGGCGGGCAGCGCCATCTTCCTGCATGTCAATCCGTTTGCGAGCCTCGCGACTGCGAGCTTTGTCCCGCCTTTCGCCGACATGGTCTCCACCACGCTTTTCAAGTTTGACTTTGCGGGCTTTGTGAACATCGGCTGGTTCACCGCCATCACGCTCGTCATCACCTTCTGCATGATCGATATGTTCGATACCATCGGCACGCTCGTCGGTACGGCCTCCCGCGCCGGCATGGTCGATCAGGACGGCAACATGCCCCAGATGAAGGAAGCCCTGCTGTCCGATGCCATCGGTACGGTCGCGGGCGCCTGCACCGGTACCTCCACCGTCACCACGTTCATCGAGTCCGCCTCCGGCGTGGAAGCGGGCGGCCGCACGGGCCTGACCGCGCTCACCGCGGGCATCCTGTTCCTCGCCTGCATGTTCCTCGCCCCCATCGCCGCCGTCATCCCCGGCGCTGCGACCTCCGCCGCGCTGATCTATGTCGGCGTTCTGATGCTCCAGGGCCTCAAGAATGTGGACTTCAGCGACATGGACCAAATGCTGCCGGTGTCCATCATGCTCATCGGTATGCCGATCTCCGGCTCCATCGGCCACGCCATCGGCCTGGGCCTCATCTCCTACACCTTTGTCAAGGTGCTCTCCGGCAAGGCTAAGGACGTCAGCGTTCTGACCTACGTGATCTCCGCTCTGTTCCTTGTCAAGTTCTTCGCCGTCGTGTAAGTGTGTGAAAAAACCTTAAAAAGAGCGTCCCGAACGGGACGCTCTTTTTTTCTGCGCCGCGGTATGATATCATGACGAAGATACATAGGGTAATAGGAGCGCACGGCGAAAAAACCTTGAAAAATCAAGGATTGCAACTGCCGGTTGACAAATTTGACAGTGCGCTTTCTTTCCCGCAACCGCGAAATAGGCTATGATAACGCCATCCAGACGGCGCGGGACCGCGCCTTAGAATTCAGGAGGAAGACGATATGATCTTAGCGGATAAAATCATCACGCTGCGCAAAAAGGCGGGCTGGTCGCAGGAGGAGCTGGCAAGTCAGCTCGGGGTGACGCGCCAGTCGGTATCCAAGTGGGAGGGCGCGCAGTCCGTGCCCGACCTTGACAAGGTGGTGCAGATGAGCCGGCTGTTTGGCGTGAGCACCGACTATTTATTGAAGGACGAACTCGAAGAAGAGGAGTTCGTCGAATCCGAGGCGGACGAAGCGCCGCTGCGGAGAGTGACGATGGAGCAGGCGGCGCGATACCTTGCGCTGCGCAAGGCCTGCGCGCCGAAGATCGCACTGGCGGTGGCGATGTGCATCGTCTCGCCGGTCGTGATCATTTTTCTCTCCGCCATGGCGGACGCGGGCCTGGGCGGTATTTCGGAGGATCTGGCCGCAGGTCTCGGCGTGAGCGTCATTTTGGTGCTGGTCGCCATTGCGGTGGGAATGTTCCTCTCGTGCGGGGCGAAGACGAAGGGATTCGACTTTCTTGAAAAAGAGCCGTTTGAGACCGAGTACGGCGTGAGCGGCATGGTGCGCGAGCGGCGCAAGGTCTATGAGCCGACCGCCTCGCGCTGTACGATCCTCGGCGTGGTGCTGTGCATCCTTGCTGTCGTGCCGCTGATGCTCGGGGTCGGTCTCGCGTCGTCCGATGTCGCCGCGCTGCTCGTGCGCGTCGCTCCGGCGGATGTTTACGCCGCGGCGGCGGTGGATGCGCTGCTGCTTCTGGTCGCCTGCGGCGTGGGCGTGCTCGTCTGGAGCGGAACATACACCGGCGCGATGGACCAGCTGCTCGAGGAGGGCGACTACACGCGCAAAAAGAAGGCGCGCAGCGGCGTGATGAGCACAGTGTCGCTCATCTACTGGCTGAGCGTGACGGCAATTTTCCTCTTCTACACCTTCGGCCCCAGGGGAAACGGCCAGCCGCAGTATAGCTGGTTTATCTGGGCCGTTGGCGGCGTACTGTATGCGGCGGTGATGGGTATTGTGTCGCTCGTGCTGTATCACAAAGATAAAATGTAAAGCGGACTTGACAAATTGGAACGACAGTGATATCCTACAAGTAAAGCAAACTTGACATTTGCAAAATGGCTCTTGACAGTTGAAAATCACATGATATTATTTTGATATCACAAAGATATTTGAAACGGCTGCAAGAAGAAAAGAGGGAGAACCTTATGCTCTATATTGAACACCTGACCAAGACCTTCGGCGAAAAGAAAGCCGTGGATGATCTGTCGCTCCACATCGCGCCAGGGGAGATCTACGGCTTCATCGGCCACAACGGCGCGGGCAAGACCACGACGCTCAAGTCGGTCGTCGGCATCCAGCAGTTCGATTCCGGCAGGATCACGATCGGCGGGCACTCCATTCAGGACGATCCCATCGCCTGCAAGAAGATGCTCGCCTACATCCCGGATAACCCCGACCTCTACGAGTTTATGACGGGCATCCAGTACCTCAATTTTATCGCCGACATCTTCGGTGTGGAGGAAAGCGCGCGGCAGGAGCGCATCCGCAAGTACGCGGACCTCTTCGAGCTGACGACCGACCTGGCCCAGCCCGTCGTGGCCTATTCCCACGGCATGAAGCAGAAGCTTGCCATCATTTCGGCGTGGCTGCACGAGCCGAAGCTCATTTTGATGGATGAGCCGTTCGTCGGCCTCGACCCGAAGGCTTCACATATCTTAAAGGGCTTGATGCGCGAGGTGTGCGACGCGGGCGGCGCGATCTTCTTCTCGACCCATGTGCTCGAGGTGGCCGAAAAACTCTGCGACAAGGTCGCCATCATCAAGGGCGGCAAGCTCATCCGCTCCGGCACGATGGAGGAGGTCAAGGGCGACGACTCGCTCGAGGAGGTCTTCCTTGAGCTGGAGGGCGAATCATGCTGAAAACGCTCGTCAAGAAGCAGCTGATGGAAATTTTCCGCAGCTACTTTTATAATGCCAAAACCAATAAAAAACGTTCGACGGCGGGGATTATCGCTTATATCCTGCTCTTTGCCGCGTTGATGATCGGCCTCGGCGGGATGTTCACGGGGCTTTCCGTTTCGCTCTGTGCGCCGCTTACGCAGGCGGGGATGGGCTGGCTCTATTTTGCACTCATGTCGCTGCTCGCCATCTTTCTCGGCGCGTTCGGCAGCGTGTTCAACACGTATTCGGGCCTGTACTTCGCTAAGGACAACGACCTGCTGCTGTCTCTACCCATCCCGGTGCGGACGCTGATGGCCTCGCGGCTGCTGACGGTCTATCTCATGGGCCTCATGTACTCCGCGGTCGTCATCCTGCCCGCGGTCATCGTCTACTGGGTCACGGTCTCGACGGCGCCGATGGCGCTCCTCGGCGGCGTGCTGCTGACGGCGCTCATCTCATTCTTCGTGCTCACGCTCTCGTGCGCGCTGGGCTGGGTCGTGGCGAAGGTGAGCCGTAAGCTCAAGCACAAGAGCTTCATCACGGTCATCGTCTCGCTCGCGGGGCTTGCCATCTACTATTTCTTCGTCTTCAAGGCGCAGACGGCCATCGAGCAGCTCGTCGCCAACGCCGCGGTCTACGGTGAGAAGATCAAGGGTGCGGCGCACCCGCTCTACGTCTTTGGCCTGGCCGGTACGGGCGATGTGACAGCGATGCTGCTGAGCGCGGCGGTCATCCTCGCGCTGTTTGCGCTGACGTGGACGCTGCTCTCGCGCAGCTTTTTGCAGATCACGACTGCGTCGGGCGCATCGGGCAAGGCTGTGTACCGCGAAAAGGCCGTCAAGCGCCGGAGCATCGATGGGGCACTTTTCGGCAAGGAGCTCGCGCGCTTCACCGCGAGCCCGAACTACATGCTCAACAGCGGCCTCGGTATCCTGCTGCTGCCGATCTCGGGCATCCTGCTTTTGTGGAAGGGCGGAACGGTCGTGTCGCTGCTGAACGAGGCCTTCACCTCGCAGAGCGGCTGCGCGGAGGTGCTGCTCTGCACCGGCGTGTGCGCCATTGCGTCGATGAACGACATGGCGACGCCGTCGGTCTCGCTCGAGGGAAAGTCCCTCTGGCTCGCGCAATCGCTGCCCGTCAAGCCCTGGCAGGTGCTTCGCGCAAAACTCAAGGTACAGCTTGCGCTTACGGCCCTTCCAGCGCTCGTGCCGCTTGCCTGCATGGCGTTTATCCTGCCTGTGACGGCGGCGCTGCCGCTCGTTTTTGCCGAGGCACTCGCGTACATCGCGTTTTCTGCGTGCCTGGGGCTGACGCTCGGCGTCGCGCGGGCAAACCTGACGTGGACGAGCGAGCTCATGCCCATCAAGCAAAGTCTGGCCGTGACGATCGCGCTGTTCGGCGGCTGGCTCTACGCCATCGTGTTCGCGGGGCTCTACCTCTGGCAGGGGTGGAAGCTCGGCGCGGCTGCGTATCTTGCCATCGCGGCGGCGGTGACGCTCGCGGTGACAGCGCTGCTTCTTCGCTGGCTCAAAACGAAGGGCGCACAGCGCTTTGCGATGCTGTAAAGGAAAATAAAATGAGAGAGTGCGGCGGTCCTTCGACCGCCGCACTTCTTTTATATCGGCAGGGGCAAAAATTTACACAGTTCGTTCTTGCGGAAAGCGGCGGACCATGCTGTTATGTGACTACACTCACAAGTAAACTTTGAGGAGCGTGATCGATATGCTGCTGCGCGGCAAGCAGGCGAGCGGACTTTTGACGCAGCAGAAGATGCTGCGCGCCGCCGTAAAACTGTTTTTGGAAAAGAGATATGAGGGCACGACGACCGCGGAGATCGCCCGCGCCGCGGGCATGCCGCCAAGCTCGTTTTTCCGGGCCTTTCCCAGTAAGGAGGCGCTGCTGCTCGAGCTTGACAAGCGGAAGTTCAGCGGGCAGTTCACGCTGGTCGAGCAGCACAGCGCGGCACGTGCTCTACGCGGTGGGGACGGCTATCCAGCTCCACATCGCCGGGCTGACCGAGCCACTGCGCAAGCTGTACGTGACGGCCTACACGCTGTCGTCAACCTCGGCATACCTGTATCGCAGCACGGCGAAGCGGCTGGAGGGCATCTTCGGGGACTATCTTCCGGACGCGGAGGCCAAGGACTTTTACGAGATGGAGATCGCCTCGACGGGCATGATGCGCTCGTTCATGGCTGTGCCGTGCGACGTGTATTTTACCGTGGAGCGCAAGATCGCACGCTTTTTGGAGTGCGCGCTCAAGCTCTACAATGTGCCGCCAGAGCGGCGGCGGGGGTCAGCGCGGCCGTTTTGCAGCTCGACCTGCACGCCATGGCGGCGGGCATCATCCGAACGACCGTCCAGCAGGCGGAAAAGGACTTTGAAGCCCTGACAGAACAGTAAATTTCGGCAAGGGGATATCCCCTTGGTGCATCCGATGGATGCACCAATCGCTTTGATGGAGGAATGATATGAAAAAACGTATTTTCAGCTTTTTGACGGCCCTGTGCCTGTGCCTGACGCTGTTGCCGACGGCGGCGCGGGCGGAGAACAATTGGGAGAGTTGGACGATATTTGATGGCACGAATTTGAACCTGTCGGACGGTAGTTGCTATTTAGGTGGCAATGTTACTATGAGCGGCGAAATTACAATCAGCGGAGCCGTCACATTTGATTTGAATGGGTATACCTTGACCTGTAATGCTACAGACGAGGATATGTTTTGTGTGTACGATGGTAAAACACTAACGATAAAGGACAGCGGCACTGACGGCACCATTGATGGCCAAAATAAGAACTGCGGTTTTTCTGTGTCTAGCGGCACACTGATCTTGGAGAGCAGTATCGTTGCGAATTGCAGAGATGACGATGGTGATGGCGGTGCTGTGGATATTGGAAAGGACTGCGTATTCACGATGAGAGGTGGTACGATCAGCAATTGCAATGCACAACACGAAGGCGGTGCTATATAGGAAAAGAGGACGGCTAAAGCCGTCCTCTTTTTTCAGCTCTCCATGTGCTTGCCGAGAAAGCCTGCGATGGCCTGCGCGAGCTTGTACTCCGTCTCGCCTGCGGCCGACTCGCCCTCGGTGCCGATGAAGACCACGAGCCCGAGTGCGTCGCCCTCGGAGATGATGGGCGCGGCGATGGTCGCGCAGTAGCGGTCGAGCGACTCGGTGACGAACACGCTGCGCTCGCTCGGCACGGCGCGGTAGATACCGCGGTCCTCCATGATCTGCTCGAGCTGCGGGCTGATGCGCTTGCCGATGAGGTCGCGGCGCGCGCTGCCTGCCGCGGCGATGACGCTGTCGCGGTCGGTCACGGCCACGCTCGTGCCGGTCGACTTGCTCAGCGTGTCGCACAGCTGCGCGGCAAACTCATCTACGCCGCCCATGAGCGAATACTTCTTAAAAATGACCTCCCCGTCCTTGCTCGTGTAGATCTCCAACGGGTCGCCGTTACTGATAACATTGACACGGAAAACCTTATCCTCGCGGCCTTTTGAGGACTGAATCAGCGTGTTTTCGATATTTTCCGTGCCTTCACTAAAATTTGCGGCTTCCTCCGTTTCCGCGGGGAGGGTTCCGCAGCGCAGCAGCGCGTCAATGTCGGTTTTGAGCTTAATTTCTAAATGATCCTCATAGACGAGAATCTTGTCGATCAGCAGCTCCAGATCGTTCCGTTCCAGCTTGTCCTTTTCCAGAATATCACGGAACACGTCGATGGCGGTCTTTGCCACGCGGTTCACCTGAATGATGGTGTTGCGCTTGTCGCTCAGCAGGTCGATCTGGTGGTGGATGCCGTCAATCTTCTTCTGGAGGTCGGCTTCCATCTCGTCATACAGCGCCTCGATGGAGGCTTCCTGCTCGGGCTTTTTCATGATCTCGCGGATGCGCTGGCGCTTCGTGACCTTCAATTCCTCGGTGAGATCGGCAAGCACCTCGGCGAGATTGTCCGCAGACTGTTCCGTTTCCGCCACTTGCTCGGTCTCGCGCTTTAATTCCTCGTTGAGCTGTTCGAGCATGGCGGCAGAGCTGTCCGCCAGCTTGCGCACATAGCTTTTCAGCAGCTCGTCCAGTTTATCAACGCGGATATGGTGGCTGGTGCAGCCCTTGAGGCCGCGCCGGTGATACGTTCCGCAGGTGTAGGCGGGGGCGAGGTCAGAGCGGCTCATGGCGAACAGCGGACTGCCGCAGTCGCCGCACTGCAAAAAGCCGGAGTACACGTTGTCGTTGATCTTCACGCCGCGATAGTTGCTGCGGCTGCGCTTTTCCCGCAAGGCGCGGGTGATGGCGAAGGTGCGGTAGTCGATGATGGCCTGATGGTGGTTTTCAATGACGATGTGCTCATCGTCGTTGCGCTTGATGTCCTTGCCGTTGATCTTGGCGCGGGTGTACTTGCCCTGACGGAGCGTGCCGATATAAAAATCGTTGTCCAGAATGCCCTGCACCGTGGCAATGGCCCAGGCGTTTTTGGCTTCCCGCTTGGTTTTCTTGCCCGCCGCCTCCTTGCGCATCCGCTCGGACATACGCGGTGTGGGAACACCCTGATCGGTGAGATAGTTGGCGATTTTCTTGTAGCCCCAGCCGGCGTTGCTGTAGAGGTCAAAAATCCCGCGGACGGTCTCGGCTTCCGTGGGGATGATCTCAAACTGCTTGTCCTCGGTGACGAGATAGCCGTAGGGCGCGGCGCAGATCCACTCGCCATCGTTCTGCCGCCGCTTCACAACGCTGCGCACCTTGCGGGAGGTGTCCGTGACGGGCATCTCGTTCACGAGAAACTGGAACTGGATTTTCAGCCAATCGTCGTCATTGGGGAAGTCCACCCCGTCGCCGATGGAAATGATGCGCACGCCCGCGTCGCGCAGGTCTTCCAGCTCCACAAGCCCGCGCGAGTTGCGGCGAGAAAAGCGGGAAAAGTCCTTGATGATGAGAATGTCGTATTTGTGACGCATCAGCCCCCGGCGCATCTCCTGATAGCCCTCGCGCTGCTCGAACGTGTAGCCGGAGCGGTCGCGGTCTTCAAAAAACGTCAGCGTGCTGCCGGGGAAGTGGGTTTTTACATAGTCCTCGATGATGGCCTTCTGGTTCTCGATGGAAATGTTCTTCTGCTCCTGCTCATCATCCACGGAAATGCGGGCATAGCCCGCGATGTCAAAGCGTTCGATCAATTTGGCTCACCGCCCTTTAAGTATTTTGCCATCTCCCGGTCGAAGTCGGAGATGTATGCCGCATCTTGCTTCTTGCGGAACTCGTCGTAGACCGCACTGACCTTTTTGGCCGCCGCTTCCTGTGAGATGCAGCCCTTGCCGTCCAATACCTTGCGTCGGTTGTTTTCGAGGAATCGGTCGGTTTCGTTCAGCCAGTCCTGCATACTCATTCTTTCCCATGTTGCCATTTGCGACAGACTGTGCGTTTCTCTTATTGAATAACATTGTACCATGTAAATTGCGGATGTGCAACCGGAAAATGATCTGACAAGAAAAAGCGCTCCACTTTTTCGCGCGTGTCAGGCATTGCGTTTTTTGCCCATATGTAGTATAATTAAAGAATAAAAATGGTGTAATCCCAACGTTTTTCGGGCGGGAGACGGCAATATACATGGATCGATGAACTTGCGCATTTCTGCACGTCACAGCGGCAAAAAGGAATGACGCGGCTTTGTCGCGCTTTTAAACGCAGCGAATACGCCCGACCGAAGCATATTTTGACATCCGGTGGACGAAAACATAGGAGAAGAACATGGATAAACGACTTTTGCTGGCCAGCCCGCATATGTCGGACGAGGGCTATGAACTGGAGTACATCCACGACGCATTTCAGAAAAACTGGATCGCGCCGCTGGGCGAGAACGTCAACGAATTTGAAAAGGCCATGGGCGAATTTATGGGCAAGGGATATCCCGTCGCCCTCTCTGCCGGTACGGCGGCGCTGCACCTTGCGATGATCCTCGCGGGCGTGAAGGCGGGGGACACGGTATTTTGCCAGAGCCTGACCTTCTCCGCCTCCGCCAATCCCGTGGCCTACTGCGGTGCGAAGCCGGTGTTCATCGACTCTGAGCGGGAGACGTGGAATATGGACCCCGCCGCTCTGCGCCGTGCCTTTGCGCTGCACGGCACGCCCAAGGCGGTGGTCGTCGTTCACCTGTACGGCAACCCCGCGAAGCTGGACGAAATTACCGCTATTTGCCGCGAGCATGATGTTCCCTTGATTGAGGACGCAGCAGAGGCGTTGGGTTCTACATACAATGGGCAGAAGTGCGGCACCTTTGGCAACTTCGGCGCGCTTTCCTTCAACGGCAATAAAATCATCACCACCTCCGGCGGCGGGATGCTGCTGTGCCGGACGGAGGATGAGGCGAAGCACGCATTGAAGCTCTCCACGCAGGCGCGCGAGAACGCGCCGTGGTACCAGCACGAGGAAATCGGCTACAACTACCGCATGAGCAACATCTGCGCGGGCATTGGGCGCGGGCAGATGAAGGTGCTGCCGCTGCGCGTGGAGCAGAAGCGGGCTATCTTTGCACGCTACTGCGAAAACCTGAAAGGCCTGCCGCTGACCATGCAGCCAGAGCTCCCCTGCGCGGAATCAAACCGCTGGCTGTCCGTTGCCCTGCTGGACGAGGGCTGCGGCGTGACGCCCGCTGAAATGCTGGCAAAGCTGAACGAGGCTGGCATCGAGGGGCGCTACCTTTGGAAACCCATGCATTTGCAGCCGGTCTTCGCAAGCTGCCCCTTTGTCAGCGTCAGCGATGCGCCGGTGGGTGACGATCTCTTTGCGCGCGGCGTATGCCTGCCCAGCGACACGAAGATGAGCATGGACGATGTGGACCGCGTGTGCGAGGTCATCCGGGGGATGTTCTGATGCGGCATAAGGCTGGGTTTTATGAAAAATACATCAAGCGCCTGCTGGACATTGTGCTGTCCGGGTGTGCGCTGATCGTATTGTCGCCGCTGTTGCTGGTGACGGCGATTCTTGTGCGCGTGAAGCTCGGAAGCCCTGTGATCTTCTGTCAGGAGCGTCCGGGGAAAGATGAGAAGATCTTCAAGCTCCACAAATTCCGCAGCATGAGTGACGCGCGGGACGAAAACGGCAACCTGCTGCCGGACAAGGAACGGCTGACGGGCTTCGGAAAGAAGCTGCGCTCTTTGAGCATCGACGAGCTGCCGGAGCTGTGGGACATCTTTCGCGGAAAGATGAGCATTGTGGGGCCAAGACCGCTGCTGGTGAAGTATCTGCCGCTTTACAGCGAAGAGCAGCATCGCCGCCATGACGTTCGCCCCGGGCTCACCGGCTGGGCACAGGTGCACGGGCGAAACCTTGCGTCGTGGGAGGAACGGTTTGCCTACGATGTGGACTATGTAGACCATGTTAGTTTTGAGCTGGATGTGAAGATCATCTTCATGACCGTCCGTTGCGTCTTCGCCCGCGAGGGAATCAGCGCAGAAGGCAGCGCGACAAAAGAGGAGTTTACCGGCCCTAAAGCTTATCTTTGAGAAATAGAGTGGGTGTTCAATATGAAACTGCTATTAACGAGTATAGGCAGACGAGTTGAATTAGTCCAAGCATTCAGGAACGCCGCAGAAAAGCTGAACGAAGACCTGCATGTTGTAGGTGCAGATATGTCCCTAACGGCACCTGCATTGTACTTTTGCGATGAGGCCGTACGTGTTAGCCGAATTCACGACAAAAACTACATTCCTCAGCTTGTTGATATTTGCAAAGAACGGAAAATCGACTGCCTGATTCCTACGATTGATACGGAATTGCTGATTCTGGCACAGAGTAAATCAAAATTTGAGGCAGTTGGAACAAGGGTACTTGTTTCTGATGTCGAAAGGATTGCTTTGTGCCGCGATAAGCGCAAAACGGCAGATTATTTTAAGCAGATCGGGCTAAATACCCCTGTACCTGTTGACAAGGTCGCAGATTATGCAGATGGATTCCCGGCATTTATTAAGCCGCTTGACGGCAGTTCGAGTATAAACGCATACAAAGTCCAGAACAAAGCAGACCTTGCGGCGTATGCAAATCTGATTCCCGACTATATCATTCAACCTTTTATTTCGGGACGCGAGTTTACAATTGATATTTTCTGTGATTTTACTGGAAATCCCATTTTTATTACACCTCGGGAACGATTGGCCGTTCGTTCGGGAGAAGTCCTCAAGACAAAAATATATCAAAACAAGGTCATAATTGACGAGATGAAACACCTTGTGAAAGATTTTAAGCCTTGCGGGCAAATTACGGTTCAGCTTATACACGACGATATATCACAGAAAAATTACTATATTGAAATCAATCCGCGCTTCGGCGGCGGAGCTCCCTTGAGCATGAAAGCCGGGGCGGACAGTGCAGCTGCGTTGATTCGGCTCTTGAAGGGCGAAGCGCTCAGCTACATGGAGTGTGCGGCGCGAAATGGTGCTACATACAGCCGATTCGATCAAAGTGTTTGTATTGACGAAGGAAGTGAAGGCTATGATCGAAGTATGTAGCGTATTAGATGTCGAAAAATATAGTTCAGAGTTTAAAGTAATACTTTTTGACTTAGACGACACGCTTTATAGCGAAAAAGACTATGTAAGAAGTGGATTTAGCCAAGTTGCGAACCTGTTTCCTGAGAGAAATGAAGCAGAAGCAAGGCTGTGGACATTTTTCTTGGAAAACCGGCCGGCAATTGATTGCCTTTTGACCGAAAGGCATATTACAGATGCGAATTTTAAAGAGCGATGCTTGCAAGTATATCGATTCCATCGTCCGCAAATTAGCTTATATCCGGGTGTCCGTGAAATGCTTCTTAGAATGCGGGAACAGAAGAAAAAGCTTGGGCTGATAACAGATGGCCGTCCGGAGGGCCAGCAGGCCAAAATTGATGCGCTCAAAATACGAGACGTATTTGACAAAATTATTGTTACGGACGAATTGGGCGGCACATCGTTTCGAAAACCCAATCCAAAAGCATTTGAACTCATGGCTGAATGGTTTGGTGCCTCATTCGAAAGTATGTGTTATGTCGGAGACAACAAAACAAAAGATTTCGATGCCCCGGAAAAGCTGGGGATGCATTTAATATGGTTTAGGAATCCTGACGGAATCTATAAGCAAGCAAAAAACTAATTCGTTTAGAAACCGACAAAAGCAGCCAAAAGATAGTGGGTGGAAGTAATAATGGCACGAAAACAGATCCTGATTTTATCCAATCACAGCGGCGGGCTTTACGATTTCCGCAAGGACTTGATCTCAGAGCTGAAAAAGTATGCCAGTGTCACAGTTGCTGTTCCGCACAATGACCGTTGGAACGAGCTACTGCATTTGGCTGACTGCGTGATTGAACTTCCCATCGACCGGCGGGGCATGAATCCGCTTCATGACAGCAAGCTCTTTCACCAATACCGGGCGATTCTGAAAGAAGTCAAGCCCGACCTTGTTCTGACCTACACCATCAAGCCCAACATCTACGGCGGCCTTGCCTGCCGGATGGTGCACATCCCCTATGCCGTGAACATCACGGGACTTGGCAGCGCCATCGAAAACGGCGGCTGGCTCAAGAAGTTTGTGCTGGCGCTCTACAAACCGGCGTTGAAGGGCGCGAGGGTCGTTTTTTTTGAGAATGCCGGGAATCGGGACACCCTCGCTGCCACCGGCGTTGTGCCGCAGGGACGCGACGTGGTGCTGAGCGGTGCAGGCGTCAATTTAGAAGATTATCCTTATCAGTCCTACCCACAGGAGGGGGCGGTGCGCTTCCTCTTTGTAGGCCGCGTCATGCGCGAAAAGGGTGTGGACGAGCTGTTTGCCGCCGCAAAGCGGATGAAGCAGGAATATGGCGACGGCGTGGAGTTCCACATCGTCGGCTCGTTTGAAGAGGGATATAAGCCCCTCATGGATGAACTGGAAAAGGCCGGTGTGGTCCAGTACCACGGCTATCAGTCGGATATGAAGCGCTTTTATGCTATGGCAAGCTGTGTGGTGCTGCCGTCGTATCACGAGGGTATGTCCAATGTGCTGCTGGAGGCTGCCGCCTCCGGGAGACCGCTCATCACCAGCGACATCCCCGGCTGCCGCGAGGCGGTGGAGGACGGCAACAGCGGGTATCTGTGCCCTGCGAAGGACGCGAACGCGCTGTATGGGGCTATGCAGCGGGTCATGGAGCTGTCCGTGGAGCAACGCTCCGAAATGGGCTGCCGAGGCCGGGAGCGCATGGAGCAGCAGTTCAGCAAAACCGCTGTTGTGACGGAAACCATCAAACACTTGGAGATTTGACATGCGCGATTTAGTCATCCTTATGCTCATAACGATTGCCTTAGCATGGTGCGCCGATCATGTGGCGTTTGGACCGGTAAAGCATAATCGGCGCCAGCGGCTGATCATCTGCACTGTGGTAATCATCATCCTGCTCGCCGGTTTTGCCGGGCTGAGGACACGTTGCAATGACACTGTCACATATCGATATTACTATAAGCTCCTGACGGAAAAATTATGGGAAGCATCCGACAAGAGCATCGGTTCTAACCCGCTGTTCAACTGGGTGAACTATCGCTTGAAGATGCACGGCGTATCTACGCAGAACTTTCTGATGTTCTGGGCATTTCTGACCGTCGGCTGTTATTTCATTTTTGTACATAAGTACTCTGTAAATTATCCGCTGACGATTTTCTTACTGTTTGTCACCGGTTGTTATACCTTTGCTTTTGCGGGTATCAAACAGGCGGCGGCGGTCGGGATATCGGTCATTGCGACGATGTTTGCACTTAAAAAGAAGTGGCTTTTATTTGCTGTTGGGATCCTAATTGCCGCACTGATCCATCCCTATTCTCTGATGTATTTATCAGTTCCGTTCATGGCATTTAAGCCGTGGACGACAATAACCTATTGGATGCTGGCAGCCTTCATTGCAGCGGGCTTTCTGCTGCGCCCGCTGCTCGGCACGGTGGTCAACATCACGACGCTGCTGGGTGAGGAATACACGGTTTCCTCCTTCACGGGAGACGGTGTCAATATGTTCCGTGTGCTCGTCTGCAATGTGCCGATGGTTTTGTCGTTCCTCTACCGGAAAAAGCTGTTTGCAGACAGCTCCGAGGCGGAAAACCTCGCAGTGAATCTCACCATGCTCAACGGCGCAATTATGTTTGACGGTCTGTTCGGAACGGCAAATTACTTTGGTCGCTTGGCAAATTATTTCTTGCTTTTCCAGTCACTGTCGCTCCCGTGGATGCTGAAGAAAATAGGTGGCAGAGACGGTAAAGTGCTGACCATTTTGATGGTGCTGGGCTATGCTGCGTATTTTTACTATGCCAACGCGATCAACCAGCCGTTTGACCACTACTTTGCGCGGTTAAGCTTGGCGGAGTATCTCGAGCTAGCAGGAGGCTGATTTGATATGGAACAGACACCCAGGGTAAGCATCATCGTACCTGTTTACAATGTTGAACGATACCTTAGACAGTGCTTGGATACCTTAGTCAATCAGACTTATCAGAATGTCGAAATTATTTGTGTCGATGATGGATCAGCGGACCGCAGTAGAGAAATATTAAACCAATATGGAGAGTCTGACGCGCGGATTTCGGTGTTCCATGTGGAAAACGCGGGTGTTTCATCCGCGCGAAATAAAGCGCTTTCATATGCATCGGGCAAATACATCATGTATGTAGATAGCGATGACTGGATTGATGTACGCACTTGCGAAAAGGCGGTTTTTAAGGCGGAAGAGCATGCTGCTGACTTGGTGATGTGGCCCTATATCCGAGAATTTCCGGATTATAGCGCTCCAAAAGCCATTTTTCCAGAGGAAAAAACCTTTCATGCAGCGGAATGCCGAGAACTCCAACGTAGAATGATAGGCCTCTTGGGAACAGAACTTGCACATCCTGAAAATGCAGATGCGCTTTGTACGGTGTGGGGAAAGCTCTACCTTCGTGAGGTTATTGCGCAAAACGAGATTCATTTTACAGATTTGCAGCGTATTGGGACTTATGAGGATGGGCTATTTAATCTTCACTATCTCGCGCATGTGAAAAACGCCACCTACATTCCTGACTATTTGAGCCATTACCGTAAAAATTCCGGAATGACCTCTAAGTATAGGAAGGAACTGGCGGCTCAGTGGAAGAACCTGTTTTCCGATATGCGTAGTTACATTGAGCTGGAAAAGTGCGGCGATGATTTTGACGCCGCACTCAATAACCGCATCAGCCTCAGCATTATCGGTCTGGGCTTAAATGCGCTGGCGCTTCCAAACCGTGAGGCCTTGATGGAAATCCGAGGCATCCTGTCGGAGAAGGAATATCGTGCGGCAATCAAAACGCTGCCCATGCGATATTTTCCTCTGCATTGGTGGGCATTTTTTGCCTGCTGTAAGCTGAACTTTTCGGCAGGAGTATTCTTCCTTTTGAAGTGCATGGCGAGGATGAAGGGTTAATCGCCGCTGTATGCCATTATAGGCTATAAGCCATGTGAGCATTTTCTTAAATAGAGCTGCAAAGGAGAACGGATATGCCAAAAATTTCGATCATCATGGGCATCTATAACTGTGCCGAGACGCTGCCGGAAGCCATTGATTCCGTCCTCACGCAGACATTTTCAGATTGGCAGCTCATTTTGTGCGATGATGGCTCAAAGGATAATACCTATGGCATTGCAAAAGAGTATCAGGAGAGGTTTCCTGAGAAAATTTTACTGCTCCAGAACGAGCAGAATATGGGCTTGAACCATACGCTGAATCGCTGCTTGCAGGTGGCCTCCGGCGAATATGTGGCCCGGATGGATGGCGACGACATTTCGCTTCCTACACGGCTAGAAAAAGAAGCTGCTTTCCTAGATGCACACCCTGAATATGCCATTGTCAGCACGCCGATGATCTTCTTTGACGAGCATGGTGACTGGGGGCGAAGCTATGCGATCGAAGAGCCTACCAAGCGCGACTTTATCAAGCACAGTCCAGTCCATTGCCACGCTCCTTGTATGATCCGCAGAGAGGCGTATCTGGCAGTGGGAGGCTATACGGAAGATAGGCGGATGCTTCGCTTTGAAGATGTTAACCTTTGGTACAAGCTTTACGCCAAGGGGTACGCTGGATATAATTTGGACGAGTCGCTCTATAAAATGCGCGATGACCACGCCGCCGCTAGTCGCAGAAGCTTGAAGTCACGCATGAATGCTGCACATGTGATGAGAGATGGTTTTTCTCTTTTTCATTTTCCAAGATATCTATATGGATATATTTATATTGATCTAGCAAAGCATTTTGTCAAAAGTATTATGCCAGAAAAACTCTATGTACTTTTGCACAAACGGTCGATGGAGAGGAAAAAACAGAGATGAAACACACCATTCTCATCTTTTCCCAAGCGATGGAGCTTGGAGGCGTGGAGCGCAGCCTGCTGGGGCTGCTCGATGCCATCGACTACGACCGCTATGACGTTGACCTCTTTCTGATGCGGCACGGCGGCGAGCTGATGCCGTATCTGAACCCCAAGGCGAAGCTTCTGCCGGAGATTCCGCAGTACGCCTCGCTGGCCGTGCCCATGGCGTCGCTCGTCAAGAGCGGACAGCTGGGCGTGCTGCGCGGGCGGCTGAAAGGAAAGCTTGCGGCACGGCGCTTTGATAAGCAGCATCCCAGTGACAAGCCGTCCGTCACCGCGCTGACCTACAGCCACAAGTACACGCTGAACTCTATGCCGCCGATCTCCGGCAAGACCTATGATCTTGCTATCAGTTTCCTGACGCCGCATTATTTTGCGCGGGAACGGGTGAGGGCGAAGAAATACGCGGCGTGGATCCACACGGACTACACGGCGCTGACCTTTGACCGCTCGGCGGAACTTGCCATGTGGAACAGATTTGCCGCAATTTGCGGCGTGTCGGAGCAAGTGACTGCTGCATTCGATACAGAGTTTCCTGAACTTTCGCATTTGACAGAAACAGTGGAGAATATTCTTCCCCAAAATCTGATCGAACGCCAATCCAATAATCCGCAGGGCGAAATGACGAAAGAAAAACCGTTTAAAATATTGTCTGTTGGTCGCTTTTCAGAACAGAAGAACTTTGACAACGTGCCGGATATCTGCCGCCGTTTGGCGGCGGACGGCCTTGACGTAACGTGGTATCTCATCGGCTATGGCGGCGATGAACCGCTGATCCGTCAGAAGATCGATGAGGCCGGGATGCAGGAACGCGTCATCATCCTCGGCAAAAAGGACAACCCCTATCCCTATATGCGCGCCTGCGACCTGTATGTGCAGCCCTCCCGCTATGAGGGCAAGGCCGTCACCGTGCGGGAGGCGCAGCTTCTTGGGAAGCCTGTCGTCATCACGGACTATGCTACCTCCGGCAGTCAGCTGGAGGACGGGGCGGACGGCGTGATCGTCCCCATGGATAACGCAGGCTGCGCTGCCGGAGTTGCCGCGCTGCTGCGCGACCCCGCCCGGATGCAGCAGCTGTCGGAGAACTGCGCAAAGAGAGATTATACGAACAGCGCAGAGGTCGAAAAGATCTACGCGCTGATGGAGTGAATGATGGACATTACAAAGCGCGATTCAAAAATGCTCAAGGGTGTGGCGATCCTCTCCATGTTGATGTTGCATCTCTTTTGCCGCAGGGAAAACCTGCCGTATACCCCGTTGCTGTGGATCGGCGGCACGCCGCTGATTTACTATTTTGCTCTGTTTGGCGATATTTGCGTAGCTGTTTACTGCTTTGTAAGCGGATACGCGCACTATATGCAATCATCTGGGGCTGAGATCAAGAAGCGCTGGAAGCATCTCTTGCACTTTTTCATACCTTTTTGAGTGATTGCGGCGGTGTTTTCGCTGATTGGCTTGCTTGCCGGAAACGCGGAGATTCCTGGAAGCTTGACGAAATCTGCCTTGAACTGCCTGACCATACAGAATAGCTACAACGGTGCATGGTGGTATGCCAATACCTACATATTGCTGGTTGCCTTGCAGCCGCTTTCCCGGAGCTTCGCGGAGCGCTGTCCAGCGTGGCTGGTGATGCTGCTGACCTTTGGATTTTACACTGTTGGCTATGGTATCCGTTTCTGGGGCTGGGGCGCGTGCGACTCGATGGTACTTTCGTGGCTCATCACGCACATCGGGCTGCTGGGAACGTCATATTTCCCCTACATGATCGGAATGCTGTTTTGCAAAAAGCAGGTCATTTCTCTGCTGCGGCAGCAGACCGCCGCTATTGGGAGAAGAACCATGCAGATCATTACGCTAATTATCTTCGTGTGTATGATCGTTGCACACGGCATCGTGCCGCCGCTTTTTGTGGCATTTATCACAGCTACCGTAACAATCGTACTGCTCTGCATCTGCCCAGTTCCAAAGAGGACAACTGATGTGCTGTGCTACTTCGGTGAGCATTCTACGAACATCTGGCTTGTCCATATGTTCTTTTATGCGGTACTGTTTGACGGCTTTGTGTTCTGTGCAAGGTATCCGATTCTGATCTTTCTGCTGTTGTTGGCGGTGTCTCTCGCATCGTCTTATGTTATCAAATGGTTGAGCAAACCGATTCTGAAGCTTGTGAGGTAAGACCCATGATCCCAAAAATCATCCACTACTGCTGGTTTGGCCGAGGCGAAAAGCCAGAGCTTGCCAAAAAGTGTATCGCCAGCTGGAAGAAGTTCTGCCCGGATTTTGAGATCCGCGAGTGGAACGAGGACAACTGCGATTATCTTGCCATGCCCTTCATGGCGGAGGCCTACGCCGCGAAGAAGTATGCCTTCGTGTCCGACGTTATGCGCCTTGCCGTGCTGGAGCAGTACGGCGGCGTGTATTTCGACACCGACGTGGAGGTGCTGCGGGACATTTCACCGCTGCTGGGTGACGAGGGATTCATTGGATTTGAGAACGATCAGTATGTTGCCTCCGGCCTGACCATCGCCGCTGAGGCCCACCATCCGGTGATTCAGGCGATGATCGAGGAATATAAAAAGCTGCACTTTGCCGGTGCTGATGGCAGCGTCACGCCCGTAGGCTGCCCGCATCTCAATACGGACGTGATGGAGCGCTTCGGCCTTGTGCGCAACGGAAAAGAGCAGATGGTTGCGGGGATTCACGTCTATCCGGCGGATTACTTCAACCCGCTGGACAGCGTAACGGGCAAGCTGACAAAAACGGAGAACACCTACTCGATCCACTGGTATTCTATGAGTTGGCTGCCGAAACGCACACAGATGAAGGCGAAGTTGGGGCGGTTATGGCGGAGAATGCGGAAAAGACCACGATAGGGCCTATTCTGATGCTCAGGTAATAGAGAAGATTTGCAATATGGCGGAGTAAGTTTATGAACGAAATACAAGAAAAATGCTTTGGAATATTACAAGAGATTGATCGAGTATGCAAATGCGCAGGACTTACATATTACATGTATTCCGGAACCCTTCTTGGTGCTGTGCGTCATAAGGGATTTATTCCTTGGGACGACGACATTGACCTTGTTATGATGCGAGATCAATATGAAAAATTTCCGGATGCCTGCCGGAAATATCTAAACCATGATAAATTCGTATTGCAGACAATTTATTCAGATCCTTTTGCCAGTAATGGGTGGATGAAACTTCATGACAAAAACACAGCATTTATCAGCGGTATTCGGCGAGAGGGAGCGATGGAAGGAATAAATGTTGATATCTTTCCTGTTGACAATGTCCCAGATTCGGATTTTGTTATGAGATTCCGCTCGAAAATAATTGATAAACTAAACTTCATTTATCAATATCGTTTTCTGGCCCACACAAAAGATGCGTCATTAAAAATGCGGGTATTCCAAAGCTTGATTTCATTTATACCTCCTTGGAATGAGCAGAAATTTAAAGAGGCATATGATCGGTATATCCAGCGTTACAACAAATACGAAACGAAGCGTGTTGTGTATTTTTCAAACGCAAAGTATATGCTAAAGGTTGTCCCTCGGAGTTGCTTTGATCATGCTGTGGAATTGCCGTTTGAGAAAGCTTTTTTCCCTGCACCATCTAATTGGAAGAAGGTGTTAGAGATTCGCTATGGAGAGGATTATATGACACCTCCTCCCGAAGCACAACGTGTCACTCAACACGGCTCAAAAATAATTGATCTTACACATTCGTGGATGGACTTTATAAATGACGATGAACGATAAACATTATAAAATTGGATATACAACTGGCGTATATGATATGTTTCATATAGGCCATTTGAACATTTTACGTCGGGCGAAAGGACTGTGCGACTATCTAGTTGTTGGCGTAACAACGGATGAATTATGCTATAAACGCAAGCATAAATACCCAATTATCTGCGAAACAGAGCGTCTTGAAATTATTCAAGCCATTCGCTATGTAGATCAGGCGATATTTCAAACAAATATGGATAAGGTTTCTGCTGCCCGGAGATTAGGAGCCGATGTCGTTTTTGTTGGATCTGACTGGAAGAACACACCATCATGGTTGGCTTACGAGAAGGAATTAAAGAAAATCAACTGTGATGTAATCTATCTGGATCATACTGATGGAATTTCCTCCAGCATTTTACGGAAGAAGTTGAATGATAATGACTACTGATTCTTTTCCGCTTATTTCTGTCATTGTTCCAGTGTATCACGCGGAGAGATACCTTGATCGCTGCATTAGATCAATCCTCAGCCAAGCGGAAGCGAATATCGAATTGTGGCTCATTGATGATGGTTCTCCAGATCAATGCGGCAATATGTGCGATACTTTTGCACAGAAGGATTCCCGTGTTCATGTGATACATAAGAAAAATGCAGGTGTTTCATCTGCAAGAAATGATGGGATAAAGCACGCATTGGGAAAATATATCGCGTTTGTCGATGCCGATGATTATATCGAACCAAATATGTTATCATTACTTTTGAGTCTTGCGGAACGGACGAGGGCTGATATTGCGATCTGCGGATATTATATTGAGAAAGGTCATATGCAAAAGCCGGTGAATCTTTGCTGTGATGATGGCGATTATAATAAAACAGATGTGGAACAATTGCTTTTCAAGTTCTTTGGCAGAGATTGTACTGGACTTGCTTCTATGTGCAACAAGTTATATCTACGATCATTTCTAAATCGTCAGAATATTCAGGTTGATGAAAGTTTGCAACGAGCAGAGGATTTCTGGTTTAACTTTGAGGCAATTAAACACTCAACTCATATTTCGGTGATTTCGACGCCTTTGTATCACTATACTCAAAACGAAGAGAGTGTAATGCACAGTTTCCGTGAGACCCAGTTTGAAGATTGGACACGCAACAGAAAACGCCTTTTATCAGTTGCGAATGAATGCGGGATTCCCCTCCAATTATCGGATTTTTATTACAACTATGTTTATAACTCTGTTCTTTTCTTGCGAGAAGTTTTGCGTCGTTCTGATCGGAAAAAGCTTTATGAAATCGTGGAGGATTCATTTCTCAGACAGGCCATTAAACAAACATCGGGCCTGCCGTTACATGTTAAGGCAATTGCATTCTGCATAGAAAAAAGATTCTTTTGCCTAGCGAAGCTTCTCTTGAGGGTTTGGACAATTGTTAAATGACCATGGAAAGTAAAAACACAAAATATAACCTGCTGTTTGGAATACTCTCCCAAGCTGTGTCAATTATCTTGGGAGTCATTCTTCCGAGACTCTTTTTGGCAAACTATGGTTCTGAAATAAATGGTCTGCTGAGTTCAGTGACGCAAATATATGCATACATTGCGCTGGTTGAGGCTGGAATCGGAACCGCTTCTTTGCAGGCACTATATCGTACTGTAGGGAAACAGGACAGATGCGGTACAAACTCTATTCTCGCTGCAATCAACAATTATTATAAGCGGACAGGCGTAATATATCTTTTCTGCATTTTTGCTTTTGCAACAGTCTATCCATTTCTGATCCATTCAGATATCCCTCACACAACGATTATTCTTGTGATTGTATTTAATGGTCTTGGGAGCGTTGTCAACTTCTTCTTTCAAGGAAAGTATAAACTGCTGCTTCAGGCGGAAGGGAAAAACTATATCATCACAAACCTGAATACTGTGATCCATGTTGCGACAAATGTTGCAAAAATATTTTTCGTTGCATCGGGATTCGATATTGTTGTTGTGCAGTTGTCTGCTTTTGCGGTTAACCTGCTGCAAATGGTGTATATCGATTGGTATATTAAAAAACAATATGCTTGGATTGATTTGACGGCAACCCCGGATTATGCTTCGATTGCCCAGAGCAAAAATGTTCTGATCCACCAAATGAGCGGACTTGTCTTCAACAATACGGACACAATTATTCTAACGTTTGTGTGCGGCCTAAAGACGGTAAGTGTCTATTCAATGTATACGCTTTTGTTTGGCATGGTGAGCACTTTCCTCAATACTGTGACAGATAGCGTTTCCTTTGTTTTCGGCCAGACCTACCACACAAATCGTAAACAATATGTACGCATTCTCGAAATATATGAGCTGTACTACATGTCTTTGGTAGCGGCTCTATACACTGTGGCGAATTTTTTTATTCTTCCGTTTCTCTCCTTATATACGAAAGGGATAACTGATATTGAGTACGTTAACGCCTATTTGCCGTATTTCTTCGTTAGCACATATTTGTTGTCTTGCGGAAGAAAATCTTCTAATCTAACTATAAATTTTGCTGAGCATTTTAGATTGACACAATGGCGTTCAATTTTGGAATCCGTCATTAACATTGTTGTTTCACTGGCTTGTGTATTTCGTTTTGGCATCTATGGCGTTCTGCTTGGCACGATTGCTGCGTTGTTGTACCGCACCAACGATATGATCATCTATGCCAACCAAAAAATCCTGCACCGCAGCCCGTGGAAGACCTATCGCCGCTGGCTGGTCAATCTGGCGCTGTTCATCGCGGTAACAGTGCTGTCAAAGCCGCTGTTTGCCCGCATTGCACTGGATACCTACCCCCGCATTATTCTGTGGGCGGCCATCACCAGCGTTGTTGTAATACCGCTGTTCTTTGTGGTGGCTTCGATGTTTGACAGAGAAACCTACCGGTATGCGAAAACGCTGGTTGTTCCGTATCTCAAACAAGCACGGGGCAAACTCAAAAGTCGCTCTCAAGCACATGATTAACATGCTTCACTACATCTACACCCGTTCGTTCATCAGCATTATAACCTTTATGGCGCTGGCTCTTGCCGCTTGGGGTGCGCTGCCTGCCCGCGTGGGGGCGAGGCGCTGGCGGTGTGGGAACCTTGTGCTGGTGCTCCTGATAACCGCCGCCATCCTCTACGCGACCTTATTCAGCCGCGCCGAGGGCGGCACCGGTCTGATCCTCGACCCCTTTGCCTCCCTGACCGCCGCGCAGATACAGCCAGAGATTTACCGCGAGATGCTGATGAACGTCTTCCTCTTCTTCCCGCTGGGGCTGACGCTTTCCAACGCCCTGCCGCGAAAGTGGCACCGCTGGCTTAGAATCATCCTCACAACGCTCATCGGCTGTGCGCTCAGCGCGGGAATCGAGTACGCCCAGTACCGCTACGCGCTGGGACTTGCGGAGACGGACGATGTGATCTGCAACACCTTGGGCGCGCTTCTCGGCGCTGCGTCGCTGCTTGCCGCTCACGCCATCGAAAAACACAAAGAAAGGGCTTGACACACGAACATGACCCTGACCGCCACGGAGAGACAATTCCTTCATATCGCCAAGGCTGCCGTTTCCGGCGGGGAGCTCCCCGCTGAAAACGTGGACTGGCCTGCCGTTTTCGCGCTGGCGGGGCAGCAGAAGCTGCTGCCGATCGTCTTCGAGGCCGTCCGCAAAGCGCCTGACGCTGTAGAAAACGCGGCGCTGTTCGCTGTGACCAAGCAGCAGGTCATCGGGCAGGTGCTAAACCAGACCGTGCGGTCTGCGGAGTTTGCAGAACTCTATCGCAAGCTCCGCGCGGCGGGACTGCACCCCATCGTGGTCAAGGGTCAGCTTTGCAGCCGCCTCTATCCGCTGTGAGATCACCGCATCAGCGCGGACGACGATCTTCTGATTCCGGACGGCGAATTTCTCGCCTGCCATGATCAGCTTCTCGCAAACGGCTTGACCACCGACACGCCTGTGGACGAGCTGGCAACGGCGGACGAGGTGTCCTACACAAAAAAGGCAGCCCGCTTTACATCGAGCTGCATCGGCATTTATTTGATTCTGCCGAGGATGCGCATGACGAGCTGAACCATTTCTTCACCGACATCAATCCCGTCGAGATGGACGGCTTTCTCGCCATGCCGCCCCACGAGCATCTGCTGTATTTGATCCTGCACGCCTACAAGCACTTCGTGCGCAGCGGCATCGGGCTGCGGCAGTTCTGTGACATCGGCCTGTGGGCGCGGGCGTATCACGGGGAGATCGACTGGCAGCGCCTGCACGAGCAGTGTGCCAGCGTCCACGCGGCGACCTTTGCTGCGGCGGCGTTTCGCATTGCGGGAGACTATCTCGGCATCGAATTTGACCTGCCCGCCCCGTGGGACGGTAGCATCGATGTGGAGCCGCTGCTGCACGACAGCCTCTGCGGCGGCGTGTACGGCTCCAACGACCTAACGTGCCTCCATTCCTCCACCGTCACGCTGAACGCCGTGAAGGCCAGCCGGACGGGGGAAAAGAGCAACGTCCTGCGGACGGTGTTCCCCAAGCGCGAGTATCTGGAGCGAAACTATCCCTACCTCAAAAAGCGTCCGTACCTGCTGCCGGTGGCGTGGGTACAGCGCATCACGCACTACGCCAGCGAAAAACGGTCCGGCGCAGACAGCGGCGCATCCGGCTCCATCAAGCTCGCCAAGGAGCGCATCGAGCTGATGAAGCGGTACGACATTATGGATTAGAAAGATACAAACGGTTATCCAAAAGAGTGCCCTGTTATGCATATATACAGAAAAGATTATTCGAGCCTCTGATATTTTCAAGAGTGAAGCATAAAAATGGGAGAGGGAACAGTATGAGAGCATCTCTATGTGGCAAAAAAGTTGTGTTTTTGTTCGGCGCAGGCGCAGAGAATGGGATGGGGCTTCCGTCAGGTGCGCAGTATACAGAACAAACAATGTTGCACAGGAATTCTGAGCTATATAAGGCGCTGGAACGGTTTTATGAATCGAGAACAACTGACGAGTATAGTGGAAAGTATCGTAAAGATTTTTTATTTTCGAACCCCAAAAGCCACACTTTCCTCGAAATAGTGAAACGTGCAGCAAAAAGTATAACTGAAGAATACGATGACAATATAAAGATTGATGAAGCTACACGGGAGATAGTGAGAGCATACACTGCATATGCAGAAATTATTAAAGTGGACGAACTGGGAAATGGAACTAAACAGCAAGCGGAAATAGCAGAGAGCGAGTTAAAAAAGCTTGCTGAAAAAGCCTATTTAAATATTATTGGAAAGGACATGAAAATTAGAAAATGCTCTGAGGACTATGGTACACTTAGAAAGCATTTCTCCTATTATGGCAGTGTAGAAAAAGATTTTGCGTCCATTATCTGCCCTAAAGAAGCGGGAACAACTACCTTTTGGCGTCTCATAAATTATTTTTGGACTGCATATTTTGCAATTGCCTATCCCCTCCTAGGACTAGGAGAGCCCAATCGGCAAGCTTATAACGAGCTCTTGTGCGACCTCCACGGGACGATAGATAGAATTTACGATAAAAATAGGATTGAAAGACTTGTTTGCGGAAAGTATTATGATATCCTACACAATAAATACCCCGACAGCGTGGCAGTTACCACAAACTATACACCGTTTATAGAGAGCGTGTGGGGTAAGGAGAACTCGGTATACCTTGCGGGAAAATTGTCCCAAATGGAGGACCCCACGACTTTTGAAATACTCGATATTCGCGAAGAGCGGCAGAATCTTGAAAATCGTTTTCTCTTTCCCTATATGATGACACAAGCCTTGGTCAAACCAATTGTTGGACCAGAACAAATCGATGAGTACAGTAGGTTTAGCGACTGCCTCAGCAAAGCGGATACGTTGGTCATTGTTGGATACAGCCTTGGAAGTGCTGACAACCATATCAATTCCTTTATTCGCAAGTTTTTAAAAAATGGCGGAAGGTTGATCTATTGTGCGTATAAAGATAGTAAACGAGTTACAGAAAACCAACGGCGCAAAGAGGTTTTAAACGCTTTACATCTGAGTAATACTGAAAATTTTGCTGGTGCACTCGAAGTATTCTGCTATGGGAAATCAGAGGAACTAATGACTGGTCTTGACCAATGCCTACAAGGATCAACTCTAAATTTCTGCTCTGTGTAATAAAGTCGCGCACTGACACGGCTACAAGGATTTGCATGCGACTTGGAGCATACATATCTTAAAAAGCCTTTTAGGCAAAAAGAAAACGGGCGGAAGGGATTGCTCCCTTCCGCCCGCGGCTTACCGCTCCATGCCCACGGCCTTCTGCTTTTTCGCCTGCTGCACGGCCCTTTCGGCGCTGCGGCGGCGGTTGAAGAGCAGCAGATCCCGCGTGTTCTCGTAAAGATCGCCCTTGCCGGACTCAAACACGGCGACCATGTATTTCTTCGTCTTATACTTGGCGTAAATCTCCTTCAGCCCCTCCCGCAGGACGGGGTCAATTTTTTCTGCATTCGTCAGCCAGATTTCAACAAGCTTCTGATCGTCCCTGACGTTCATCTCCAAATAGAACCAGCCTCCTTTAACATCCTTAGTTTCCTCATCTTTCCTGCGGCTTATGCGCGGCCACCTGTTTTGCCGCCTGCAAAATCTCCTGCGGGATGCCGTCCACCATGCGGTGCAGCTCGTCCAGCTCCCGGAGCTTTTCGTTGATTTCCAGTTTTTTCAGGACGCTTTCCTTGGAGGCAGCGCCCAGCTGCTTTTCGAGCGCCGCGTTCTCGGCGGTCAGCGCCTTGTAGGCTGCGTCGTACTTCTTGAGCTTCGTCCGCAGAGCCTCCGCGCCGGGAACGTACTTGCCCAGCAGCGCTTCCAGCTCGTCCAGCTTGGCTTTTTTGTTGAACGGATTGGTGTCGTTCAGGATCGCCATGATCTGCTCCTTCATCCGGTTCAGATGGACGGCCTCCTTGAATAGCCGCGGCGGGATGTGGTCGCGCCCGGTTTCGCTGGCGCTCTCGCCGCGTTCCAAGTCGGGGTATTTTTTGACCATATGCTCCCAGAAACGATCCTGCCACTGTGTCAGCTTCTTCTTGTTGCCGACGATCTCCTTGGCGGAGAGCCGCCCGTCCTCCGTCAGCGGGACGAAGCAAAGGTGCATATGGGGCGTTTTCTCGTCCATATGCACCACGGCGGATATGATCGTTTTCGGGTCTTGATGCTCTTGGATAAAGCCCAGCGCCTCCTGAAAATAGGCTTTGATTTCGCCCTTTTTCTTGCCCTTGAAGAACTCCGGGCTGGCCGTCACCAGCGCCTCTACCACGCGCACGCTGTCCGACCGCGTGCGACAGCCTGCTTCCGCAATCTGCTTTTCCGCCTCGGCGCGGTATTTGCGCTGCGGCGTCACCAGATGGAAATTGAGGTGGCTGCGCGCCGTGTCTACGTCGGGGTTGCTGGCGTATTTCTCCTTGGTGCGCTCGTTGTGAGACTCGATATGCCCGATTTCCGGCCCCTTGTACTTGGCAAAGCGGAGAATCGCAAACAGCGGCTTACTCATTTATTTCTCCCTCCGTTTCTGCCAGATCAGGTCATAACCCAGCACGTCGGCCAGCTCCACGACCTCCTTATAGCGGATGCTCTCCCGCTGCAATTTTGCGGACAGATTGGAAACGCTGTCGCTCCAGTCATATTCCTCGGCCAGTCGGTCAACGACCTCCTGCATGGTAAATCCGGCGCGGACGATCTGCGATTTGATCTCATTTCTGATGCTCATAAAAACCTCCTGTTTTTTCGTGATGAAAACAGCGAAGCGGGTTTCTGTTTCCGAAAACCTGCTTCGCTGTTTGGCGTAATATTCTGTTTTCCCAAAATCCGCTGGAAGCGCGGCGGTCGATGCCTTCTTCGTAAGTGAGGGGTATCGACTTTACGAATCCGTGTGACTTCGCTCTAAACCGTGCAGCCCCACGCGCATCCGTGAAGCCGGTGCGCGATTCCGGGCAGCGCGGTTTCGTGGAATGATTTTGCCGCCGCGCAAATTTCTTTCCGATTCTCACCTGCCTTGCAGATACCCCTTCCGTTTCAGCGCTGCCAGATCGGCGGCCACGTCCTCCGGGCGCATCCGCGCAAGGCAGCTCAAGTCGTAAATGTCGAACTGATTCACCAGAAGCAGCGTCATCAACAGCTTCTGCGTGCCGGTCAGGTCGCTGTCGTACAAGTGAAACAGCGGCAGCTCCTTATAATAAACTCTTCCCATTGCATCCTCCTTTGCGGGCAAACTGAAAAACATCTATCCCATCCATCCCATCCATCCGGGGGTTTGGGGATGCTTGGGATGGATGGGATGGAGAATTTCGTGTCTGATCTCATACAACCGGCGGCGCGACCAGCGCCTCGATGCCCCAGAAGCCGTTGACCCGCTTGCCGAGGGCGTTCTGGATGTGATTGTCGTGCTCCAAACCGAACTCGTCAGCGTGCTTTTTGAGGGTCATGCTCACCGTCCGCGCGGAGCGCGGCTTGTAGGCGTTGTCGCTGCACCACAGGCAATAGATACCGTACAGCGCGGCGGACGGGATGGCGCTGTCGGCCTTCAGGCGGATGTAGCCCTCGGAGCGGAGGAACAGCAGCACGTTGTCTGCCTCCCGCCGTGCATCCTCGCGGTTTGATTTCGTCCGGCTGCTCTCCGTGAACCTGAAGTTATTGGCCTGCAAGCGGCGCAGCCCCTCCAGACACCAGAGGAAGATCCCCTCGATCTCGCCGCAGAGCTTGTCCGCGAGAAAGGGGTCATCCTCCCGGTTCGGCGGCCTTTTCTTCACCGACAAAATAAGCTGGCGGCGGTAAAAGCCGTCCGAGTGGTCGTAGAGCGACTCCAGATCGCCGTTGGAAAAGGCCAGAAACCGGACGTACATCTTGCCCTGATAGCTCTGCTCCCCCTTGCGCTCCAAATCCATCGGCATTTCGGCGGTGATGAGGGACTTGAGATAGTGCGTGGATTGCAGCGCCTCCAGCTTCATGTCGTCATCCACCATCAGCAGCTCGTGCTCCAGATCGGCGCGGGCGAAGGGGCTGCGCTCCACCTTGGCGATGCTGCCGTTTTTCAGGTTGCTGCCGAGCAGCTTCTGCATCACCACGCCGATGCGGCTCTTGCCCTCGCCGCCGTTGCCCTTGAGCAGCATCATCACCTGCCCGCGGTTCGTCGGAATCAGGCAGTAGCCGAGGTATTCCTGCAAGGTCAAAATGTCCTCCGGTTCCAGCAGGTCGGACAAAAACCGCAGCCAGGTCTCCGGCTGCGGCGCGCTGGGGTCATAGTTGACCGGCAGTCGGTTGCGGCAGAATTCCTTCTCCGTGCGGAACGCGCCGCTGAGAAACAGCGTGCCGTTGGCAACGTGGATGCGATCCTCCTGAATGGGCAGTTCCTGCGTGTAGGCCTCCAGCCTGAGCGTTTCCAGAAGAGTGGTGGCGCGGCGAGCCGTGCCGCTCGTAAAATGCGGGCGCAGCATCTCATAGATCTGCTTGCGGATGCCTTCTTCGTCAGCAACGCGGCCCTCCACGGTGAAGAAGCTGCCGTCCACGCAGACCATCGGGTGCGCCGATAGAAAGTCCTCGCAGAACAGGACTTCATTGAAGTGCTTGTCCTGAATCCAGCGCGGCGGTTCATTTCGTTCCATGTTCGTCCTCCCTGATCTGCCGGTTTCGCGCCTCCATCCGCATGAGCCGATCGTCCTTCTGCAAGTCGGCCACCACCTCGGCGCGCTCCTGCGGCGTGCCGCAGGCCAGAATGTCCAGCATATTCCCGATGCGCTCCAGCATATGGCAGGCCTCCGCATAGCGCGGGTCGATAGCGTCCTCCGGCGATTGCGGCGCACAATTCGTCTTCCAGTCCTGCAAGATTTGCATGTAGTCTCCCAGCACGCGGAAGCAGCGCCGCTCGGCTTCCGCCTGCGATGCTCCGCGCTGTAGCCTTGCGAGAATGGACGGCTTCTGCTCGGTGATGCCGAAGTCCGCCGCCAGCTTCTTCGCCGCGTCATAGCTGCTCAGGCCGAACAGCCTTGCCGCAAGGTCGATCACATCGCCGCTTGCCCCGCAGCCGAAGCAGTAGAAGTAATCCTCGTTCAGTTTCATGCTGGGCGTGCGGTCGGCGTGGAAGGGACAGCAGACCATGCTGCCTTGCCTAACCGGCAGTCCGTACCGCTCCGCTGCCATGCGCGGAGTGACGGCGGCCTTCACGGTATCAAATAGGTTCATAGGCAGTTTCTCCTTTCAGATTTTCTGACAAGTTCTCCTTGTCACCTGAATATACGGAGAAAGCGGCGTAGACCAGTGAAATCCGGCGCATGTTCAAGAAAACAAAAAAGCCCTCCTGAAATCTTGCAGAAATGCAAGCAGGAGGGCGAGAGTTTGAAACGCGCTGCGTTATCATCTTTTTTTAATTTCATCATTTGCGCGGAAATGATGAAATTAAGGTTGACGTGATGTTGTTGCATGGGTATACTATAATTGTATCATCGAGGCGATTATGATGAAATTAAAACGCAAATGAGGAACTTGAATGAGAGCCTTTCACTTCAAAGCAGAATACAATCAGCTTCTGACGCCGGAGATCGTGGCCTATCTCACGCAGATTCATGAGTACAAGGGGCAGCAGAACCTCTTCATCGAGGCCAAAGCCGACGCGCTTTCCAGCCTGTTGGAGGTTGCGCGGATTCAGAGTACCGAGGCATCCAACCGCATTGAAGGCATTATTACGACGGATGACCGCCTGAAAAAGATCGTCCGCGAGAAAACCATGCCCCAAACTCGCAGTGAAAAAGAGATTGCCGGATACCGCGATGTGCTTGCGACGATTCATGAGAGCCATGACTATATTCCGCCTAGGCCATCCGTCATCTTGCAGCTTCATCGGGATTTGTACAAGTACAGCGGTAAGTCCATCGGCGGCAGTTTCAAGAATTCAGATAACGTGATTGCCGAAGAATTGCCGGACGGCCAGCAGATCGTCCGATTTAAGCCTGTCCCTGCATGGGAAACGCCGGAGGCCATCACGGCATTGTGCAGCGACTTTCAAGAGACGATGCAGGATGCAGAACTGGATCCTCTGCTGCTGATCCCCATTTTCATTCTGGACTTTCTCTGCATCCATCCCTTCAACGACGGCAACGGACGCATGAGCAGACTTCTGACACTGCTGCTTCTGTACCGCTCCGGCTATAGCGTGGGCAAGTATATCAGTATCGAAAAGCTGATCTCCGACACCAAGGAAACCTATTACGAGGCCCTACAGGCCAGCTCCTATAATTGGCACGAGGGGACGAACGATTATGCACCCTTCGTGACCTATATGCTGGGCGTTCTGGTGGCGGCATACCGGGATTTTGAAAGCCGGATTGAGCTGCTGACCACTAAGGGGCTTTCCAAGCCTGACCGGGTGAGGGAGATCATCAGGAACCATCTCGGCAAGATTACCAAGAGTGAGATTGTGGTGCAGTGCCCGGATATCAGCCAGATCACTGTCCAGCGGGCGCTGGCAGATTTGCTGAAAAATGGTGAGATCACAAAACTCAGCGGCGGACGGTATACGGCGTATGTCTGGAATGGGAAGGAATAGTCCGAAGACAACCTATTTTTACAAAATGATCTATGGAGAAACAAATTTGAAAGGAGCGCAAAAGATGGGAAAGATTCATTTCAAAGATGATGTGAAAGTTGCGACGTGGAAGGCCATTGAAGAGGCACATGATTGCGCAGATGTTGCAACCGACCTGCTCAGAATCCAAAATACGATTGCGTATGGAACGGATGAAGAAGCCATGCGTCTTGATCTTGAATTATGGAAAAAGTACCCCGCAATCAATGCTATGCTGCAAATTGCAAATTCTCTGCCGGTACAGCCGTCTCAGTGCGCGGCTGCGGCAGCAGGTGGATCTCCAAGCAAGGCAAATTTGCGGCAGGATTACTACGGTATTCTTTGCCATATCGCTGTAAAAAAGGGGATTAAGGAAAGCATTGACTGTATCGACCATGTCAGCCAATCTTGATAAGACGAATTATAGGAAGGAGGTATGCCACATGAACGACGAAACCGTATATCTCCCCGGAAAGATCCGCGACCGCATCCAAGACCTGATGAAGTCCCGGAAAGTCACGCAGGCAGAGCTGGCTGCGAAGATCGGCTGCTCCGAAAGTGCACTGAGCCGCTTCATCAGCGGCAAGACGGACAAGCTGGGTGACGAAAATATCATCCGCATCGCCCGCGCGTTTGATGTGTCCACCGACTTCCTCTTGGGCGAGGTGGATGAGCCGGATCGCAAAAACTACGACATCTCAGAGCTGGGTCTTTCGGTTGAAGCGGCGCGGAATCTCTACACGCAGAAGGTCAACCCCAAAATCGTCAGCTACCTTCTGGAAAATCCACAGTTTGCCGATACCACATACCAGATCGCCCGATATCTGGACAACGAGCTGACCTCCGGATTTGCCGCGCAGAATCAGCTTTATTCGATGGTTTCGTCCATGCTGGGCACAGTGCCGCAGGCCGCGGATGAAGTTAAAAGCCTACGGACACCAATCGATCAGGCGGAATTAAGCTCCATTCAGAACTCCTTTATGAAGGCTGTCCGCGCCGTGAAAAAGGAAGCCGAGGCAGAGATGCCGCCCACGCGCCAGCTTACGGCGCAGGCGATGAAGGGCATCTATGCGGAGCTGACCAAGGGCGGTCAAAAGCTGAACCGGAAAATCACGAAGGAGCAGGTTGCGGACGCAGTGGCAGCCTCTGTTTCCCATCTGCCCGGTATTGACACGGTACAGGTCAGGAAGTTGTTCCTCTCCATGACCGGGAACGGCGGCAAGTGATGAGTCCGACCAGCATGACCAATGATCGGCTTTGCGCGCTGGCTCAGAAGGGCGATACCCATGCCGCCGATCTTCTTCTGGAACAGAATTCCGGCTTTATCCGCAAAACAGCCAACGAGATTTTCCTCAAATCCAATCTGGCGGAGAGCGATCTGAGCATCGAACCCGACGATCTGGAGCAGGAGGGCAGCATCGGCTTATGGAAGGCGATTTCCACCTACGATCAGCGCGCCGGCGTCAAGTTCCTGACCTATGCCGCACCGCTCATCCGAAACGCCATGACCGATCTGGTTCGGGACGCCTTCTCCCGATATGAGCAGCGAATGGTCGATTGCGAAAATGGGCTGGGGCTTCAAAAAGTCCGGCTGGATGAAGTCCTCCCCGGCGAAGAGCGATTGCTGCGCATGGAGGCGGTTGCCGACATCGCCGCCAAATCTCCGGAACAGGCTTATGAGGAAAGAGAAACCTTGCGGGAGCTGTACGAGGGCTTGGGACAAATCTCCGAGCGAGAGCAGACGTATCTTTTGTACCGACATGGCTTTACGGACGATATTGGGCACACGCAGATCGGCACAGCGATTCATTTTCATCTCAGCGAGAAAAGGGCAAAGAAGCTGGAGAGCGAGGCGATGGACAACCTCTGGCTGGAGCTGCCGTGGTGGTTTTAGTGCGCAACGCTGCGGCGGGACGGGGGCTTTATATACCTCTGCTTCCTTTTCCGGCCAGTCGGATTTTGCTTCTCGAAAATCCTGCGTTTGTGCTGTAGCTCACATCACAAAATCCGCCTGTCCTCCTGCCGCGAAAAAGCGTTTGTCGCCACACTCTGCCGCACCGCAGAGTACGCCGCCAACCCCTTTTCCGCGTCAGCCGGAAGCAAAGGTATAACACACTAGACTTTGCGAAGCAAAATCGTGTGCCAACAGGGATGCTGCGCGCCCCTATTGGAAACCCCGCGGCAAAAGGAATATTCCCTTTGCAATCCCTCATTTTCCTCGCAGGTGCATATACAAACTGCAAAAGGCAGCTTGCAATGCCTGCTCAGAAAATGCAAAAGGAAGCCTGCACAGGTGCGTGGCACAGACTTCCTTTTGGGCGGAAATGCAGAAGAAAGGGACGGCAGTTTCTTCTGCATTCCCGCAGCCCGCACGGCGGGGGCGAGGGACAACAAATTGAAATAGGCGTTTTAGCTATGAAAAAGTCGTGGATAGTATACCGCTTACAGCATTACGGTGATCGACGTCTCTTCGACTTTTTGCTGCGGACAGATCCTACCGTCGATGCTACCTAAACACCCTAGCATAGCGCGTAGTCCCAGTCGCTGGCATTATTCAACCCATCCGCGCCAAATTTATTGCGATTCAGGGCAATCGATTGTAATAGTACCTCCGGTCGCGTCAAGAATAATGTGGTCGCCCTCCTTGACTCTCTCATAAAAGAGAGGATCGACATCATCCACCATGGGGACTTCCATGATGATCGCGCTGGAGACCAGCACAGTATCAAGGCAGGAAACGATCAATCCACAGGGAGCAAGACCTGCTGTATCGAGCTTGTACATACCGTCTGCCTGTACAACGGAACTCCCCTTACCGCCGGGAAAGATGATGATCTTGCCAGCGATACATTTGCCTTCAAGATCATGTCCCGGTTCGCGGAAAACGCCTGTGGTGAAATCTGTTTGGTAAAACAGTACTGGGTCGCGGGAAAGCAAGGCTTCGCCTGTGGCATAGCCAGGTGAGATGGTGTGGCAGCGAAAAGTCTGCTTCATGCTTCGATCCCTCCTCTCCCTGCCCATTCAAGGCAGGTCTTAACGTCGCACACGGCGAGTTCCACACCGAACGAACGCATGTAATAGGCGCATTTAGGAGAATCCGTCACACCGCGCTGTCCGGCGAGATGGCCCCAACAGGAGTGCTCGTCAACGCAGGTATCGCTGACGAGCCGCGTGCCGCAGCGGGCAAGCTGCTGTGCGAGTCCGTTGGCTTCGGCCAGCGCAGTATTTGCTGCAGAGGTCAGTATCCAGACGGGAACTTTGGGCGGCGTACGCTCCATCAGTGCGGCGGCACGGCATATCTGGCGATAGGTGTAGTGGGGGCAGCCAAGCATGACAAAGTCAACGCGATCGGTGCTGGCAGGAATCAGAAGTTTTCTCTGCTCGTCCAACTCTGTACGCGTGATAGTCACGGTGTGCTCAGGCGCATGACCGCCAAATGCGCGAGAAAGATCAGGGGCGTCGGGGGTAACGCCGACCATGTGGAAAAGATCGGCAACGCCTGCGACATTGAGCTGTGTGCCAAGCGCCATCAAGTCCTCTGTCGATACGCGCTCAGATGCGATGCCGGTAAAGACTGGAACACCGCGGCCAATGTGCTTGGCGTTGAGGCCTAACAGGGCAAAGTCAAATTCGTCCTCGAGCGGCGTATCTACCTGAACGAGGATAGTTCCCAAGCGGTTTTCATCCAGCAGCATGCCGTATTCCGGTACATAGCCGGTGATGGCAGCGCACAAAGCGCTGGCAGAGCTTTCGCGATTTGTTTTTGCGCCGAGTACAGAGTTTGCATAAACCGTGACACTTGTTTCAGAAAACGCAACCGTTTCGCGGTACCGGGGAATGTTGCCGAATAGGTATGGCGTACAACTGTAAGTAAGATTTGCCCCCAAATCGCGATAAACTTCATGTGTTTCGCGCATAAGGGCAGAACTCTTTGCGTTGATATAACCCAACTGCTCAAAAAGCTTGAGACAGTAACCTGGATTGACAGTGGGCGGAATCGCACAGACGGCCCCGGCGTCGCGCAGCTTACGGGCAAACCATGTATCGGCTTCCTGCGCACTGAGTGCAACATGTGCACGTGTAATAGGAACCATCCGTTGTGCGCGGAACCCATCACCGATAGCCACCTGAATGCGCATCGCCATTGCCTTACCCTTGCCGAACCGTCCGTCGAGCATCTCCTGCTGATATAGTGTCAGATCCATAGAGTATCCCTCCGGTCCATTGCACGATCAGAAGATCAGGTGTGTGACGATTGCCACAAGCGGCATAGCGATCAAGGTGCGCAGGAAGAAAATGAGGATCAGCTTGCCGAGACCGAGGGGAATATCGGACTCCAGAATGGAGGGCATGCTGTTGGAAAACATCATGATCTGCAGCGCGGTAACGGTGACGACAAAGAATGCGGCAGCGGGAGCGATGCTCAGTCCACCGATATACGCCGAGGGTAGCGCCACCTCAGCAAGGCCGAGAATGAAGGACGGGGCGATCTCAGAAGCGTTGGGGATACCGAGCAGGTTGAGGATGGGAACAAGCGGAATGCCGAGATAGCTTGTCAGTGTCGTACCCTTGACAAGTAGCATGGCTAAAACATAGATGCACATGATGTAGGCACTGATCTTCTGCGCGAAGATCAGCACATCGGTGAGCACCTTTTTAAAAGTCTTACCGATCTCAACACGGTTACCAGTTTCGGCGGCAGTGATAAAGGCGTTTTTGATCAAGGCTGCGCTGTAGTGGACGCGCTCTTCGGTGGGCCGGGGCGTACCGTCGTACATGGTATCCGGTAGTTTGTTCAGAGGCGGGATACGCACCATAATGGCGGCCATAACGAACGAGAGCACAAAGCTCCAAAGCACAACGTCGCCATAGTATTCGAGGATACCGGCAGATTCGACCAGAACAGCGAAGAAGCCAAGGCTGATAAAACTGAAGTTGGTAGCGATAGACGCAGCCTCGCGGGTCGTATAGCGCTTTTCTTTATAGATGCGGTTCGTTAGAAAGATACCGAGAGTCGGATTGGCGACAAAAGAGGTCACAGCGTCGAGAGAGGCATAGCCGGGAACCCTGAACACCGGGCGCATCAGCGGCTCGATCAGTGCACCGATGAGTTCAAGCAGTCCGAAGTCTGTGACAAAGACAACGAAAAGGCCTGCGACGATGATCGTGATGATGACGGTCTTGCTGACGGCCAACGCATCACCGCCGACGGCACTATCGAGGATCAGCGAGGGGCCGAACTGGAATGTGACCATCAGTGCGAAGAGAAAGCCAATCACATAAAGCACGATCGAGTAGACCTTTACGGAGCCGTAAAGGCGGGTAAGGAGCGGACACTTATCTGTAAGCTTGGCGACAATGCAGCCGATGAGCAACGTGCCAACAAAAAGAAGGACAATATAGGAAAGATAGGGCTTGAGCACACCCTTGATCAGGTTAACGGACTGCACCAGCCATGTCGCCCGTTCCCCTGAGGCCGTTGGTGCCAGTGGAACGAAAAAGTAGAGGATACCGATAATAGAAAAAATCAAAAATTTGGCCGGGTTGCGTGATACGGTTTTCTCCATGATAATTCTCCCTTTAAAATCAGTAAAGTGGATAGGTCAAGCGTCGCCTTTGTTCATTTTGCCAACGGTAAGGTTGCCACCCTGTGTGTCATAGCCGCTGTAGAAACCATTTCCGGTCTTCATACCGAGGTTGCCGTCCTTGACAAAGGATTCAAACGCCTCGGGCGGACGGTCGCTCTCGTCGCCGCTGGCATTAAAGTAGGAATATTCGATATTGAGTATGGTATCGAGCCCGATAAGATCCATCAGTTTGAATGGACCAATGTCGGTGTGCCATTCGCTCATCCAGCCGCGGTCGAACTCAGATGGAGTGATGTATCCGTTGGCCCAAAGTTTCAGGCATTCCTTTTTCACTGCACGCCAAACACGGTTGATTGAATAACCCTTGATCTCACGCTCAGTGATGATCGGCTCAAAGCCGATGGTGTGATAGTGGTCAAGTGCGGCGGCCTTGGTCTCCTCAGAGGTGGCACTGTTCCACATCATTTCCACATAACTGTTGCGTACCGGGTCGTCGTGGTCGACCTGAAAGGTATGTGCTCGGTGCGCGGGCGAAATATCCTTACATATCTCGCTCATGAGCAAGGACGAGGTGTTCGAGCTGAGCAGCACATCATCATCGCATATCTCCGCAAGGCGGCAGAACATTTCCTGCTTGCGCTCAAGTATCTCCGGAATATTTTCGATAACCATGTACGCATCCTTGCAGGCCTCCTCCAACGTGGAAGCGTAGGTAATGCGTGCTCTGGCCTGGTCAGCTTCCGCCTGCATCAGGCGACCAGTTTGAACGTAGAATTCCAGAAAGCGTTCAATACGTTCGGCACAGCGTTCGCGGGATGAAAGGTTGCGGCTGTATGCCGTGACCTCCTTGCCGTAAACGGCATTGCGGAATGCGATCATGCTCCCTTGTGTCCCGACTCCAATAATTGCAACTTTGTTTTTCACTCAGTTACCTCCTTTTCTTTTGCTGCGAAAAGTTCGCGTACTGCCTTATGCAAAGCAAGCGGCGTGCCAACTGGATCAAGAAAAAGATAAAAGTCGCGAAAGCGGGAAAAACGGCACTTTACTGTGATAGGGTATCTGATAGAAGTAAGAAAAATGCGCATCTTTTCCTTTCTTGTGCAAGGAAAAGATGCGCATCAAAATTTTGCAGATCTACTCTGCGGTAATTCCAAGACGAAGCATACGCTGGGTCAAATTTTGGCGCTGGATGCCAAGAGAAAGTGCCGTTTGCGATAGGTTCCACTGGTGCTGCTCAAGCGCTCGAAGAATCAGCTCTCGCTGGAAACGGCGCAGCGCTTCCGGTAGCGGCACAGAAATCTGCATGGAAGTAAATGGAGCATCCTTCGTTTTGCGTGGCAGATAGGCGGGGTAGCCATCCTCGGTCAGCTCGGTATCCAACTCGCTGATACGCAACATCAGGTTACGAATCACATGTTCCAGTTCACGGGTGTTTCCGTTCCAGTCTCCATTCAGGAGACGAGACCTGAGCGCAGGAGATATGCCTGAGATGTTTTTGCGAAACTCCCGGTTGTAGCGGCGGATAAACATTTCGGAGAGGTCGAGAATATCCTCACGACGCTCACGCAACGGTGGGATCGTAAGAACAAAGTCAGATATCCGATAAAAAAGGTCACGTCGCATACGATTCTCCTGCAGCAGCGTTTCAACGGTTTCGTTGCTGGCGCAGATCAACCGGCAGCGGATCGGCTCTTCTTTGAGACTGCCGACCGGACGAACGCACTTTTCCTGCAGCGCGCGCAGGAGCTTTGCCTGCATGGCGACGCTCATGGAGTTGATCTCGTCAAGAAAAAGAGTTCCGTCTCCTGCGGCAGAGAAAAGCCCTTGCCGGTCCATCGCGCCAGTGAATGCGCCGCGCACGCTGCCAAAGAGCGTGCTCTCAAGCAGGTTTTCCGGAATAGCGGCGCAATTGACGGCAACAAATTTCCGGTTCTCACGGCCAAAGTTGTGGATACTTTGGGCAAGGACTTCTTTGCCGGTGCCGGTCTCGCCTATGATAAGGATGGAACCGTCTGTCGCAGCGACGGTCTGCGCCTCACGCAGCAGCTCTCGCGTTTTTGGAGATTTGCCGACAAAATCGGAAAAGGTGTAACTGGTTCCGTCGGCTTTGCGTATCTCCGCTACAGGCAGGTCCTCTGCTGTACGTACACCGCGTTTTTCCTCAATCGTTTCGTATAAAAGCTCACGCAGTATCTCCTCGTTGCGGCTGATCGTATAGACACCGATGACTTTCCCATTTCGAATCACAGGGTAGGTGCTGTAGTAAATGTAGACAGGAATATCCCCAACGTAGGCGTGCGGTCGGTATGCGTTGAGAATCGGTTTGCCGGTATCGGAAACCTGCTGGTGTTCAGATATCTCGCGGTTGGAGTGCGTATAAGCTTCCCAGGAGACCATTCCCAACACGTCGGAAGCGCGCATATGTTCCATCCGTTCCTTGGCGGGGTTGAATTCGACGATGCGGCAATCCTGATCGGTGAGGATAACACCTTCGCTGACATGCTCGATAATGGATTCGAGACATGCCAGTTTTTCCTCCAACGCCTGCATGTGTGCCTGCTCATCCTGCGTCATAGCGGGTCCCTCCTGATCACAACAGATTTTGACTGAAAGCTCAACATCCGGCAGTTTTTCTATCGCGTCAAGCATGGAGCCAAACGCGGCATAGGCTTGCATGGGTTGAGGTGTAAACTGCCGACCGCCATTTATGTAGTGCTTGTATCCGAGAGAAAAGCAATATCTCCAGCCTCACATTATGCTATTATCATAACATAATGTGAGGAAACGTCGCAATAGCAGATTGCGCCAAAAGAAATTGTAGCTTTCCGTCTCCTATCAGAATAGTGGGTGTTAACTTTATTCTACCAGAGGCTGCAAACTATGTCTTCTTTTATGCATTCTCCTTTTTGCACAGTTAATCCTGCATTATCCTGCGCTCAATCCTGCCACCGGACGGTGGGCTTTCATGAGGAGTTGAAAATTGCATGACCGTCCGAACGGGATATGCTCTCCGGCGAAGTGTCGCATCCGGCGCACCGAAATAACAGGAGAAAAGTTTGAATATGAGAAAATCTGAAACCTATTGCAACGAGATCAAGTCTTATATCGTCCGCTCCGGCATGACCATGACCGAGGTGGTGGACTACCTCTCCGATGAATACGGCTGGAGCTGTAGCGTCTCCAATCTCTCCGGCAAGCTCAAGCGCGGTTCGCTCCGCTGCGGCGAGGCAGCGGAACTGGCAGACGCACTGGGGCATGACATCGTGTGGCAGAAGTAAAAGGATGTGAAGTAGTATCAAATCTACGGCTTATGGTTACATCCGCGTTTCCACCAAGGAACAAAATGAGAATCGGCAAGTGATTGCCCTGCGGGAAGTCGGTGTTGCCGAGAAGAATATTTACATGGACAAGCAGTCCGGCAAGGATTTCAACCGTCCGCAATATAAGAAGCTACTGCGGAAGATGAAAAAAGACGATCTGCTCTATATCAAGAGCATCGACCGTCTGGGACGCAACTACGCAGAAATTTTGGAGCAATGGAGGATGCTCACAAAAGATAAGGACATCGACATTGTGGTGCTGGATATGCCGCTGCTGGATACCCGGCGCGGCAAAGATTTAATGGGAACCTTCCTCAGCGACATTGTGCTGCAGGTTCTTTCGTTTGTTGCCGAGAACGAACGCACCAATATCCGTCAGCGTCAGGCAGAGGGCATTGCAGCGGCAAAAGCAAAGGGAATCCGCTTCGGACGGGTTCCCAAACCGCTGCCTGAGAACTTCCACGCTGTCTATCAGCGATGGAAAAGCGGTGAGATCACGGGAACAGCGGCAGCAAAAGAGTGTGGGATGCCGCTGTCTTCGTTTCGCTACCGGGCGGAGATTTACGAAAAAGCCAAATTATTGTAAGGTGGGTGTTTTACATGAAAGTGTACTTTCCTGTAAAATGCTCATTTTTTCTCTACTACTCCATAATATCATAAAACAGCCTATCTTCCAACGATAGAAGTTCGTTGACGATACCTCCAAAGCACTTGTCAAAAAGTACACATTTTTGCAGATGAATGATGATATACAGATACATGATAAGTATCGGTACTTTACCTGTCTGAGTTAATAGATTATGAATATGAGAG
>OLFV01000474.1_pt1 | contig 47453 bp, 31 predicted proteins | sample 1605551 | NCBI WGS metagenome assembly OLFV01 (sample SAMEA3888922, study PRJEB22519) | human gut metagenome | biome: human gut; feature: human-associated habitat; material: faeces | place: Denmark | collected 2011 | reverse complement strand
CAAGATTACCTTCGTGAAATCCTTGCCTCGGCCATAATTTGATGCGGTTGCCCTGAAAAAACGGAGAAAGGAGGGTGCGCGAGCCGAAAAAATGTGTAATTTTACAATCCGAAACACAGCGCCCGAGACCGAGGCCACGGATGCCGGCATCCGCTGCCTCGCTGACGGCGCGTGTGGCGCGACCGCAACTTGTCGGGAGTCCGCCGTGCGGGCGACCGGCATATGTGTGTCCCCGGAACATGATGAGGCTCAAAACACAGGAAAACATATACTTATACCAATGGCAACCAAAGATGCAGATACTCCGGCACGCGCCATGCACTATGACGATGACGGCATACCCGAACCCGTGCGCAAGCCCAAGGGCGACAGTGCTGCCGCCGACATAGAGGCGGTACGGCCACGACCGCGCAGCGACCGGTATATCTGGGGTATATATATTATGCTGTGTCTGATCTCAGTGGTTGAGCTTTTCAGCGCCTCTTCGCGCGAAATTGTCAATGGCAATGTGCTACATCCGCTGCTACGCCACGTCGGGCTGCTCTCCGTAGGATTTCTGATAATGCTGCTGTTGCAGCGCATGCATTACAACCGGGTCTACAAATGGACAACTGTGATAGTCATCTTGGCTGTCGGAGCTGCGATTTATACGATGTTCTTCGGCAATGTCATCAACGGCGCGCGTCGCTCGTTCTCGCTTTTGATTGTCACGGTCCAACCGTCCGAGATACTCAAAATGACGGCGGCGCTGCTGATAGCGCGAGTACTGGCCGTATCGCAGATTAACGGCGGGCGCGACATCTCCAATAGAGGTATTATATTGGTCTCCGGTACGGTGCTGTTCTTCGGAATGTTGCTGATTAACCAGGGTCTCACCAATACCGCCCTACTTATGATTATAAGCCTGTCCATGATGCTTATAGGAGGTGTCAGCTGGCGCAAATGGCTGATAGTTTGCGGGATATACGCCGTACTCGGCATAGGGTACGAAGGCATAAAGATGTTTTCAACGTCGAAGGCCGACGAGGCGGAGCGTATCGAGAATGTTGCCGGTGGCATCGAGACCGACCGCTCGGACGTGCGCAAGAGCCGTATACTCAACTTTATGCGCTCCGACAAATATAACGAACCCATCACCAGCGAAAACAGACAAGAGCAGTACTCCTACATTGCGCAGGCCAATGGTGGCATCTTCGGTGTCGGACCGGGACGCTCCCGCGAGGCTGCGCGTCTGCCATTGGCTTTTTCGGACTACATATACGCCATCATCGTCGAGGATACCGGGCTGGTGGGCGGATTGGTGGTGATGCTGCTATATCTATTCCTACTGTTACGCGCCGGACATTTGGCTACGAAATGCACCAAGGCGTATCCGGCGCTATTGGTGATAGGCATGTCCGTGTTTATTACCTGTCAGGCGCTTGTGCACATAGGCATAGTCGTGGGAACGCTGCCGGTGAGCGGCCAGCCTTTGCCGCTCATATCCAAGGGAGGATCGTCTGTCATCATCACCTCGGTGGCATTGGGTATCATGCTCAGTGTCAGTCGTCATGCCACACGCCGTGGCGCACGCGAGGAAATGCGTGACCGTATCAGCACAATAGACGACAAAGTGCTTGCCGATAATCCTACCGTACTGTAGAGACAAATTGTAGAGACTATATACACATACAAGCAAACCATGCAACCCGATATCGAAACATCCAAAACCACCGCCAATGCCGGCAATAAAAGTCGGGAACTGCTGCATCGCGTCATCATCAGCGGCGGCGGCACCGGCGGGCACATCTTCCCGGCGCTATCCATAGCCGATGAGATACGGCGGCGCAACCCCGAAGCCGAGATACGCTTCGTGGGTGCCAACGGACGTATGGAAATGGAGCGGGTACCCGCAGCCGGCTATCCCATCGAGGGGCTGACCATTGCCGGGCTTGACCGTCGTCGTCTGTGGCGCAATTTCCGCGTGCTATGGCTGGCTTGGAAGGCCACTCGCCGCTGTCGTGCTTTGGTGCGCGACTTCCGTCCCGATGTGGCCATAGGTGTTGGCGGATACGCCAGCGGGCCGCTGCTTAAGGCAGCACAGCGTGCCGGCGTGCCCACGGTGCTTCAAGAGCAGAATTCGTATGCCGGAGTTACAAACAAGTTGTTGGGGCGCCGCGCCCGTGCCATTTGCGTTGCATACGAGGGCATGGACCGCTTTTTCCCCGGCGACCGCGTCATCCTTACGGGCAACCCGGTGCGTGCTGCTTTGCGCGACTGCACCCTCACGCCCTCGCAGGCACGTCAGGCTCTCGGCTTCGACCCCGGGCGTCCGTTGGTGCTGGTCGTTGGTGGCAGTCTCGGCGCCCGCACCATCAATTGTGCCTTGGCCGACGGCGCAGCGTGTGCCATAGCCGCTACCGGCGCCCAAGTGCTTTGGCAGACCGGCAAAACTTATGCCCCCGATGCCCGGGTAACCATACCCGAAGGCGTGCAGGCCACGACTTTCATCGCCGATATGGCCACGGCATACCGCGCTGCCGATGTGGTGGTGTCGCGTGCCGGCGCATCCACCATCAGCGAATTACAACTATTAGGCAAGGCCTCCGTACTTGTGCCCTCGCCCAATGTCGCCGAAAACCACCAGTACCACAACGCCATGGCCCTGGTGAAGCGCGATGCGGCCATACTTGTGACCGATGCGGATGCCATGCGCGACCTTGCCGGCGCAGTCCTCGGCCTCTTGGCCGACCCGACACGCCGCGAAACCCTGGCTGCAAATGCTGCCGCCATGGGTCGTCCCGAAGCTACGGAGGCCATTGTTAATATTATTGAAGATACTGTACAACAATCACATACGCTATGACACAAACTCGCACAATCAAGGATTATGACAACATATACTTTGTAGGTGCCGGCGGCATAGGCATGGCCGCTTTGGTGCGCTACTGTCTTCATGCAAACAAGAATGTGGCGGGCTACGACCGTACGCCAACTGTCTTGACGCACAATCTTATAGACGAAGGTGCCGACATCACCTTCGAGGATAGTGCCGATGTCATCGGCGAGGCCTTCCGCAATCCCGCAGATACACTGGTGGTGTATACACCTGCCGTTCCCGAGACCAATTCGATACTCTCGTACTTCCGAAAAGGAGGCTTCGAGGTGGTGAAACGTGCCGTATTGCTGGGAAAAATCACCCACGGAATGCGAGATTTGTGCTTTGCCGGCACGCACGGCAAGACCACAACATCCTCCATGGCCGCATACATCCTTGACCGTGCGCCCGTCGGATGCAACGCCTTCCTCGGCGGTATTCTGCGTAATGTAGGCAGCAACCTCATACTCAACGGTTCCAGTGACCTTTGCGTTGTCGAGGCCGACGAATACGACCGCAGCTTCCACCAGCTGAGGCCTTATGTCGCCGTCATCACGGCCACCGACCCCGACCATCTGGACATCTACGGCACCGAGGAGGCATATCTCGAGAGTTTCGCGCACTTCACCGAGCTTATACGCGAGGACGGCGCTCTGCTGCTGCACACCGGGCTCAAGGTGGTGCCGCGTCCAGTGGCCGGAGTGCGTCGCTACACCTATAGCCGCGATGAAGGCGACTTCCATGCCGCCAATATACGTCGTGGCGGAGGCGAAATAGTCTTTGATATTGTTCATCCCTTCGGCGACCCCATATGCGACATATCGCTCGGTGTTCCTGTCGAAATCAACATCGAAAACGCTGTGGCCGCTGTCGGCGCGTGTCTCATAGCCCTTGGTGATAACCAATCGCAGCTGCCGCACGAAGCCATACGCAGTGCCCTGGCACGCTTCCAAGGCGCTGAACGCCGCTTCCAATTCCATCTCAAGGAGCCAATGCCCGGCGGACACGTCATCATCGACGACTACGCGCATCATCCCGACGAGCTGCGTCAGAGCATCGCATCCGTCAAGGCGCTGTATCCCGGGAGCAAGCTTACCGTAGCCTTCCAGCCGCACCTGTACTCTCGTACGCGCGACTTCGCCGACGAATTTGCATCGGCGCTCGACCTCGCAGACGGCGGCGTCATACTCCTCGATATCTATCCCGCACGCGAACAGCCCATACCCGGAGTGACCTCGAAATTGATTTTCGACAAACTTCGCACCGACAAAAAAGTGCTTATTCCCAAAGAAAAGTTGGTAGATACCATAAAACATTGTAACTTTGAAATCTTATTGACGGCCGGTGCCGGCGATATCACCGATTATGTGGACGATATCGTCAAAGAAACCGCCGCCTCCGACCACAAACAAGGTTGACAACCAAGCAACGATGAAGAAGATACACGCCGAACGACGCACGATTGTGCGCTGCCTGCTATCCGTGGCAATGGCAGCGTACCTATGTGTGGTTGTGCCCATGGCCCGGTCGGCGCTCTCTCATCGGCCCATAGGGATGCCGCTTGTGGTGCTTGAGGACACCCTCGGCGTGCGCTTCGTCACCATCTCGGACGTCAGGGACATCCTTACGACGGTATATCCGGGACTGGACACCATGCAGCGTGGACATGTCAACACCTATAGGCTGTTTGAAGCCCTGTCCACCAATAACCGCATCGAGGACGCCTCGGTCAATCTACTGGCTGACGGCAGTTTGCGAATACGGGTTGTGCCCATGGTGCCGGTGGCTCGTGTCTTTCCGGACGAGAACGCACCATCGTATTACGTCAACGCCGTAGGCAAGCGTTTGCCCGCCGACCCGCAGCATTATGTGGACGTCCCCGTGCTGTGCGGCAATTTTGCCGATCCGGCAAGTGTACGTCGGCTGTTGCCGATGCTGGCGGCGATACATTCCGATGCAGGAGCCGATGCCCTCGTGGCCAGTGTCAGTCTCGACCATGGCACAGGCGACATTATAGTCCATCCCAATGTTGTAGGACACGTCATAAATATGGGAGACACCACCGCCGTAGCCAATAAATTGGCACGCGTGCGATCGTTTTACCATAACGTCATGCCCGTTAAGGGCTGGAACTATTATGACACCGTCAGCGTCAAGTGGAACGGCCGTGTTGTAGCCACCCGCCGCACCAAGCGACTGCCGCAGAGCGTCTTGAATATGTATATAGACAGCTTGGCGGCAGACGATGCCCGGGATTATGTGGACGAAAGTGTCACAATGCCTCCGGAGACAGGCGGCCGTACCGGTAAGACGCACAGCGTCAGCGAACCTAAGGACTCTTCTCATACTACACCAAACAATCACCAATGACTGACAAAAACATCATCATCGTACTCGAAATAGGCTCCTCGGCCCTGCGTGCCGCCGCAGCCGAAGTCAAAGACAACTCGGTAAGCGTCATCGACGCCGTGACCGAGCCGTTGGATCAGTGTGTGCGCATAGGTCGCATACTAAACGTGGAAGACGTTACCAATGCCGCACGCCGGAGCCTTGATGCGCTCGAAGCGTGCAGCGCGTTGGAGAAACGCAAAATACAAGCCGCGTATATCGCTGTGGGCGGACGCTCGCTGGAAGCATCCTACGCCGAAGCTTCGCTTGCTTTCCAGGACGAAAACGAAATCTCGCAGAAAGTCCTTGATAGTCTCACGGACGAAGCCTGCAAAAGCATTCCTGACAATCGCGAGATTTTGGATATACTTCCGCGCAAATTTATGGTCAACGGCATGGACACCAAGCGTCCGCGCGGAAATCTGGCCAAGAACGTTACGGCTCAGTATTCCATTATCCATTGCAACTTGCGCAACTTGCGCAATATCGAGACCGTCATCAACGAGCGTCTCTGCTTGGACTCGAAATACATCACCCGTCCCTTGGCTGAAGCCGAGATGGCGCTGAGCGAGCGCGAAATCAAGGGCGGATGTATGCTTGTCGACTTCGGAGCCGAGACCACCACAGTGTCCATATACAAGGACGGAGTGCTGCAATACTTGTCTACGGTACCGCTGGGCAGCGAGGCCATCACTTGCGACCTCGCTTCCGTCTTATCCGTCACCGATGAGCAGGCACGCGACATCAAGGAGCGTATGGCCGATGTCACTGCCGAGAATCAGGAGAATGCACGTATCAACATCATCAACGAAACTGTGCGCGGGCGTGCAATGCAAATCATTGCCAATATCCTGAAGCAAATCGAATTTGCCGGATTTGAAAACAAAGATCTGGCCGGAGGCATCGTTGTCACCGGCGGCGGCAGCCTGCTGCGCCACTTTGTCCAATGCCTCGAAAAGTATGCCAGGATGCCGGTGCGTCCGGCCGAGGTATCGGGCGTTCAGGCCAGTGACAACACTCTGGTAAGCAGTGCCTATTTTCCATTGATGGCTTCGATAGCGGAAGCGGCACGCTGTGCTCGCCTCCTCGACCCATTGGAGTGCCTCCAAGAGCCTGTCGTAACATCGACAACAGATACAGACGTTAATACGGGCTTTGCGGTAGATGACAATGGCCGTGGATTTAATAACGGCGGTAGAGGAGTCGAGGCTCCGGCCGGGCACAACCACGTGGATGACGACATCGAAGATGACCCGGAATCGACAGGGCCCCATAACGGGCCTCATGAGCCGATACCGAAAAGGCATTCAAAATTTGCCGCGTTTAAGTCAAAGGTTTCCGATTTGTTCAATAAGGCTATGTCCGGTCCAGACGACGCTGACGACAATATGGTATAACCCGATAGGACCTCGAACACGCATTTACTAAATCATAGATATACAGACAATACACTCCTCGCAAACAAAAAATACTACTCCTCATAAGATATGGACGACAATACAGACGTAACAGATTTGGGTGACTTCAAGACAACGGACAAGCCCATACAGAGCATAAAGGTCGTCGGCGTTGGCGGTGGCGGCAACAATGCCGTCGAAAAGATGTTCGCCGCCGGCATCAACGGTGTTTCCTTTGTGCAGATAAACACGGATAAGCAGGTGCTTCAAGACTCCAAAGTGCCCACGGTGGTGCTTCTTGGCGCAGGCCTCGGAGCCGGCGGCAAGCCCGAAGTAGCGCGCAAACTTGCCGAAGAAGACGCCGACAAGATAGCCGAAATCTTTGAAGACGGCACGGATATGGTTTTCGTGACTGCCGGAATGGGCGGCGGTACGGGTACGGGTGCAGCTCCCGTGGTGGCTCGCATCGCACGCGAAAAAGGAATACTCACCATCGGCATCGTCACCATACCCTTCAGCTTCGAAGGCCCCGGACGTAACAAAAAGGCCTTGGCCGGCGCCAACGAAATGGCCAAATACGTAGATGCCCTGCTGGTGCTTGACAATGACCGACTTGTCGAGATATATCCCAACTTTTCAATTTTGAACGCCTTCCGTCGTGCCGATGATACCTTGCGAAATGCAGCCGAAGGCATCACCGAAATCATCACGCGCGTAGGCATTGTCAACCGAGACTTCAACGACGTCGATGCTACCTTGCGTGATGGCAAGACGGCTATAATATCAAGCGGTTACGGCGAAGGCCCGGATCGTATCAATGATGCCATACAGGAGGCCTTGCGGTCGCCGCTGCTCAAGGACTGTAATGTTGTGGACAGCAAGCGAATGCTGTTTGTCCTATATGCCTCGTGCGGCAATGATGACGAAGCCGAAGGCAAGGATTCAGGCGAAAACTCGCTGCGTGCCGGCGAGACCAAGGCTATTACCAATTTTGTGGCCTCGATGACCGCCAAGGATATCGAGGTGAAGTGGGGCCTTTACAACGTCCCTGACCTGGGCGACCGTATCAAAGTTACCATCCTTGCTTCCGGATTCGAAATTACATCCGCTCCGAAACGTGAAGAACGCACTCAAAACGGCGGAATGGACAGCAATAACACTAATAATGCCACTAATAGCACAATTGGTACGCTCGGAGAGGATAAGGCGATAGCATTGGCTCTTGCCGGCTATAACATCCTGTCGCCGGACGAGTATGATAAAGACGAGTCTATAAGCCGATTTATATCCGAGTCGCCGCGTGCCGGGTACGCCGGCATAATAGGCAAGGGCAATAGTGCCAAGACCGGAACCGGAGCAACCGCGCATCGCGACAATACGCCGCCGACAAAGACTAACGTCATATCTTTTGACGATATGTAACCCATCGAAGCCGAACTTTCGGACGCAAGTTTCAAAAGATTAAAAGCTTCCATCATAAAGCAAATCATCTCGGCCGCCTATGGCGGCAAAAGATAACACCGCCAACGACGCATTACCAAGTATCAACCAACAATATAGCGCCATGTCAGCCAATCCTGTCAAACCCGAGAACCGTATACCCGACACGCCTGATGGCAAATGGACCGAAATAGAACATCTGCCCGAATGGGACGAAGAATTCTACAATGTCTATACGGCCAAGAAACACGGCAAATGGGTGATGCTGAAAGCTCTGCGTCCCGAAATTAAGGACGAACCCGAATACCGGGCCATGCTCGAGAAGGAATTCGAGGTGCGATACAACCTCTCGCATCCGAATATCGTGATGATCAACGACTTCGAGGATATTGCCGGCATAGGCCGGTGCATCATCACCGATGATGTATACGGAGACAGCCTGCGCCGCCTCATCGACGAGGGACGGCTTACCGACCACCAGTACGAACAGCTGCTTACACGGCTGCCGGCTGCTATGGAGTACATACAACAAAACCATTTGGCACACCATCCCATACGTCCGGAGACCATCCTATTTACGGAGAATGTAGGCAATCTCAAGTTGATAGACGTCGGCTTTGACCAACGCTCGTCGTTGTCGCACGCCGACACGGACGATGACATCTACAACTATGGTGCCGTCATCCGCGAAACGCTCGAACGTACCGGGCGTCGCGACCCGGTGATGTCCCGCGTGGCCGCGCGTTGCACCGATCCCAATCCACGTCGTCGCTATCGCGATGTCCAGACCCTGCGTCTTGCCATTGCCGGCGGCAGCACCAAACGAATATATGTTTTGGCCATAGCCTTCCTTGCCGTAATGGTGGCGGCCTTGGCCCTCATACTGCTGCTGCAACCCGAGCCGACCACGGCCATGTAGCATTGAATACCACTATACAAATATTTCAGACATGTCTGTAATCATCAAACCTATAGCTCCGGTCAAGAAAAGCCTCAAGCAATATGTCCACTTCGGCATAGACCTGTACAAGGGCAACAAGTATTTTGTTCCGCCGCTGGTGCTTGACGAAATTAATACGCTACGGCCCGAAAAGAACCCGGCTTTCGACTTCTGCCAGGCACAATCATATATGGCTTACCGCGACGGGAAGCCCGTGGGACGTATCACCGGTATCATAAACCGCCGTGCCAACGAGAAATTCTCGGAGAAGACCCTGCGTTTTGGCTTCGTCGATTTCATCGATGATGACGAGGTGGTGGACGCCCTGTTCCGCGCAGTACAGTTGTGGGGACAAAATCATGGGATGACCAAGATTGCCGGACCTATGGGGTTCTCCGATATGGACCGCGAGGGTATGCTCGTGGACGGCTTCGAAGAATTGGGCACGCAAGCCACAATATACAACTACCCATATTATGCGCGGCATATGGAGCGCCTCGGATTTGCCAAGGAAGCCGATTGGATTGAATACCGCATTAACATTCCGGAGCAAATCCCGGAACGCTATGCCCGCATCGCCGACATTGTGGCACGCAAGTTCGGCCTGCGGCCTTTGCAGATGACCTCGCGCAAGCTTATAGCCCGGCGTTACGGTCAGGCCATCTTCGACCTTATCAACAGAGCCTATGGCGAGTTGTACGGCTTTGTGTCCTTGACACAAAAGCAGATAGACCATTATATAGACATATATCTCGGGCTATTGCGCCTCGAGGACGTATGTCTGGTGGTGGACGCCGAGGATACTCTCGTAGGTGTGGGTATATCTATGCCGTCGTTGTCCAAGGCTTTGCAGCGCAGCGGCGGACGGCTGTTCCCCACCGGATGGTATCACCTGTTGCGTGCCATACACGGCCATGCCGATACGGTGGACCTGATGCTGATAGCTATCGCTCCCGAGTATCAGGGTAAGGGCGTCAATGCGCTGCTATTCAGTACATTGATACCGCAGTATGTGGCCAACGGCTACAAATATGCCGAGTCCAATGTCGAACTTGAAACCAATTCGAACGTCCAGAAGCAATGGGAATACTTTGAGCGTCGCCAACATCGTCGTCGTCGCTCGTGGTCCAAATCCTTGGACAATGACATTCGATAACATTCGGTCTGTCAGATGTTTTTGCTGATGATATACATCGACAGCCGACAGCATCGATCGACAGCAGACAAACATTATAACAAAGATATATAGCAACATCTAATTATCCTCTTGATATATAGTATTTTAAATTAATATGAAAATTCAGATTAAGTTTTTGGCCTTGGTTGTGGTAGGCCTGATGACGACCTCTGCTCTGGCAGAGGCCCCGGCGGGTTATTACAACGGCCTCAGTGGTCTCAAGGACGCCGAGCTCAAGACAGCAGTCAGCAAATTGGCGCGCAACTTTACCCGTTCGGGAAGCTATGGTACGATATATAGTAATCTTAAGTACACCTTCCAAAAAACCGATCTCTATCCCAATAGCGAGCGTTGGTGGGATATGTATTCGGATCAGACGTTCTATGCGCCGTCTTTCAGAGGCCTCAATCGCGAGCACTCTTTCCCCAAATCGTGGTGGGGAGGTGCTACCGACATTCCGCCGTATGTAGACCTCAACCATTTGTATCCCAGCGAAATAAAAGCTAATAGCGCCAAGCTCCACTATCCCCTCGGCGAGGTAGGCCCCAACCCGGATTTTGATAACGGCGTAAGCAAAGTGGGCTACCCCGTGGCCGGACAGGGCGGCGGAGCCAAATATGTCTTCGAGCCGGCTGATGAGTACAAGGGAGACTTTGCCCGTACGTACTTTTACATGGCCACCATATACCAGGACCTGACCTGGAAGCACACCTACATGGTATCGTCTAATACATATCCGACACTTAACACGTGGTCCATCAATCTGTTGCTTCGCTGGCACCGTCAAGATCCCGTGTCCGAAAAAGAAACACGGCGCAACGACGCTGTCTACAGCGTGCAGAACAACCGCAACCCCTTTATAGACCATCCCGAATTGGCCGAGTATATTTGGGGTAACAAAAAAGGGCTGCCCTACACCCCGGGTTCGACAGAACCTGCCGGCGACCCCGTGCTCACCACCCCGGTACAGGATATGACGCTTGACTTCGGACGCGTAGCCTTAGGCAAGAGCGCAACGGCGCGACTGCTCTTTAAGGGCGAAAACCTGACTTCGGCCGTCAAGGTACAGAAGTATACCGGCAATGCAGAGATGTTCACCTTGGCCGCCACGCAAATTCCGGCCGCACTCATCGTTACCGAGGAGGGCTATTGGCTCAACGTTACCTATACGCCCACCGAAATAGGCAAGCACACTACGCGACTGCTTATCAGCGGCGGCGGCGTCAGCGGCTCGCGCGGCGTAGCTCTCACGGCCGAATGTTGCCCTGTGCCCACGCTGAGTCAGATACATGCTACCGAGGCTACCGATGTCACCCAAGACCAATACGTGGCCAACTGGGAAGCCCCGGCCGGCGAAGAAGTGGACTACTATATCGTAACGCGCACGATATACCGCAACGGGACGGCCAAGACCGAAGAACTGGTGGCCGAGGAAAATTCGCTGGTTATCACCGGATTTTCGGAGAGCGACAGCGAGACATACAGTGTCCGCTCGTCCTATCTGGGCTACGAAAGTACGCCGTCCAATGTCATTGTTGTCAAGCACGACGGCATATCGGACGCCACAGTGGATGCTCCCTTGGCCGTGGCCGAGACCCCGGGTGGAATACGCCTGATATGCGACCGTGACATCGTCGGGCTGCGCATATACAATGTCTCCGGCAAGTTGGCCGTGGCCGGCGAACGCGCCGTCAACAACACCGAAATCATGCTCCCCTCGGGTGTGTACTTCGTGATTGCCGGCAACGGCGGACGCCCCATCAAAGTGGTGGTGCGCTGACGTCTATCGAGCGCTTCCAAGCCGTGTTCTAATGCGGAATGTCGAATTAAAACAAGAACCTAAACTTCCATATATGGGACGCAGAAAACTGAAAAATCCCGACGAACTGGTCAAGCCCGGGCCTTCGGCTACCATAGCCGAACGTTTGCGCTACCTCGTAGATCTTACACGTAAGACCCAGGTGGAGTTCGGCAAGCTTATCAATGTCGATCCCAGCAACATGTCCAAGATCCTGTCGGGCAATTACCCGATTACGGATGCTATGGTCAATCGCGTGGTGGTCAACCTTGGAGTCTCCAAGGACTGGCTCACCAATGGCACGGATGTGCCATATCCCAAGTCGGCTACAGCCGGGGCACCGCTGGTGCCCGAGGTTGACACCGGCCCCGTGGCGGTGCACGACCGAAACGCCGTCGGTGCTCCGGTGTACGACATCGATGCCACTGCCGGATGCGTGCCCCTGTCCCGGATGTTCACCGACGAGCACATCATCGGACGTCTCGACCTCCCGGGGCTCGACCGCACACAGCCCATCGTGCGCGTCAGCGGCGATAGTATGGAACCTAAGATACGCGATGGCGGATACATCGCCATACGCCAGCTTTCGCGGGACGGTTTTATCTACTGGGGCAAGGTCTACCTGGTGATTACCGAGGACTACCGAATGGTCAAGATTGTGCGCAAGCATACTAATCCCGGCATGGTCATCCTGCACAGCATCAACCCCGAGTACGATGACATGGAAATCGAGCGCAACCAGATACAGGCGCTGTTCCTTGTCAACGGAGTGTTCAATTACGAAATCCTATGATTCGGTGTCGGCATAGCATCTAACGTTATGCCGGGATCCTATCGTTGGACATAACAACAGCATTATATGAAAAAATTGGTCGTATCCACAGGCGCCGGAATGAGCGCCGAAAGCGGCATCGCCACCTTCCGTGACGCCGGAGGTCTGTGGGAAAATTATCCCGTGATGGACGTGGCCAGTGCCGATGGCTTTGCCCGCAATCCGGCACTGATACACAAGTTCTACAACGAACGCCGCAAGGAATTGTTTGCCGCCGAACCAAATGCCGGCCACCGCGGGTTGGTAGACTTGGAAAAGGACTTCGATGTGCGTATCATCACGCAAAATGTAGACAATCTGCACGAGCGTGCCGGGTCGTCCAATGTTTTGCACCTGCACGGGCAACTGGACTATGTGCGTGCACTCGATAACGAAAAACTGCGGTGGCGTTTGACCCCCGAAGACCCGGAGACCACCGTGGACACTGTTATCGAAGGCCACCATGTGCGCCCTGACATCGTGTTTTTTCAGGAAGCCGTGCCCAATTTCGACCCCGCCACCCGAATCGTGGCCGAGGCCGACATCTTTGTCATCATCGGCACCTCTTTGGTGGTATATCCAGCCGCCGCACTTATCAACTATGTACGCCGTGGTGTCCCTGTGTTCTATATCGACCCCCGACCCTCGGACGTTCCCGAGGGTGTGCATATCATCCGCACCGGAGCCGGCGAAGGTGTTGCCCGACTGGCCGAAATCTTGCGAAAATCCTATCTCTAAACTGTAGTATATCATCAGTTACAGCTCTTTCTTCACTTTTTACAAGCCATTTTGGAAGAACCGAATTTATCCCTGTCTGTAGCGCAGTACATCGCCTTAGGCATTGCTTTGGTGGCGTTGTGCGTCTCCGGATTTGTCTCCGGAAGCGAAATTGCCTTTTTCTCGCTCAATGCCAAGCAGCGCGAGAAGCTTGAAGAACATGCCTGGGGCCGCCAGGCACTCCAATTGTTGGCCAAGCCCGAAAGGCTGCTGGCCACGATACTCATCGCCAACAACTTGGTGAATGTCACCATTGTCATATTGGTCAATTACGCCCTCGGCCCGGTGTTTGAACATATGGATGCGGTGTTGAGCTTCATCCTTCAGACAATCATTATCACTTTTGTGATACTGCTTTTCGGCGAAATCGCGCCCAAGCTGGTGGGCAATTCGCAACCGCTGCGATGGGTGCGCTTTGCCGTGCCGGGACTCAGGCTGATTACTGCGTTGCTGGCCGCCCCGGCCAAGTTGCTTATGAAGTCATCGCACATCGTGCACCGCGTTGTCACCAAGCAGGCACAGAACGTCACCACCGACGATCTGGCCAATGCTCTCGAAGTGACCGATGTCAAAGCCGACAAGGACAAGGAAATGCTCGAAGGCATTCTCCGATTTGGGCAGACCACTGCGGCCGAGATTATGACGCCGCGTATCGACATTACTGACATCGATGTTTCCGAAGACTATTGCGAGGTGCTGAAGACAGTCATCTCCAGCGGATATTCGCGCCTGCCGGTTACCGATGGCAGCCAGGATAATATACGCGGCATCCTCTATGCACGCGACCTGCTGCCTTACGTCACTGTGGACGACCCGGACTTTGACTGGCAGCGGCTGTTACGCCAGCCTTATTTCGTACCCGAGTCGCGCCCTATCGACGACCTTTTGGAGGACTTCCGTCGCCGCCACCAGCATGTGGCCATAGTCGTGGACGAATTCGGCGGCACGCAGGGACTGGTGACAATGGAAGATGTCCTCGAGGAAATAGTGGGCGACATTGATGACGAGTACGACGATACAGCACCCACTTATCGCCGTGTGCGCGAGGATACTTTCGATTTTGAGGGACGTACACTGCTCACCGACTTTTTCCGCGTGACCGACATCGACGAATCCGAGTTCTCGGCCGTCACCGAAGACGCCGAGACCATTGGAGGAATGCTTCTGACCATCAAGGGAGACTTTCCCAAAGAGCGCGAAAGCATCATCTATGGCGGCGTCCGCTTCACCATACTCACCATCGAAGGCCACCGTATCGGCGATATACGTGTCACCGTGCTGCCCAAGCCGCAGGCCGATGTCGACAGTAAAGACAAAGAATCCTGACCGATGCGGCGTCCGGCACAATTGTCCGTATTAGCAGTCATGGTCGTGGGACTTGTCGCCACGGCCGTATCGCTCGTCGCATGCTCCAAGAGTGACACGGCCGTGCCGCGTGAGCACGCCTATCCACGCATAGCGCTGTGCGACACTGTGTATCGTGTTGTACGTGTGTCGTCTGTGTCTTTCGAAGTCAATGCCGATGCCGAGCTTGATACACGCTCCACGGCATGTGATATACACTATCCGCGATACAATGCCACGATATATGTGGGCGTTGCAGCAGTCAAACCCGATTCCATTGCCGCCCACCGGGCCAATCGCTTGCAGCGTATGGCTCTCAACCTTGACGGTGTACCGGCGCATTATGGCGATGTTGAAGCATCGGAAGGAAGCCTCGCGCGTCTGGTTATTGCCGACGGACTTTCGGCCACCCCCGTGCAGGCACTGTATGCCGATACCGTGAACGGTATTGTGGTCAGTGCCGCCGCCTTTATGCACGATGGCACATTAATGCAGCGCGGACCCGCCGTGGACAGCCTTCGTCCCGTTACCGAGGCCCTTACCGCCGACATGATACGCCTGTTGCGGACTATACGCCCCTTTCGCCGCTGACGCCGACATTGGTGGAGGCCGAGAATATCCGTCATGCCGAAAGCCTTGGAGCACACCTAATTATACATCGTTTCGAATTTCTCTTGTGCGCCGGTTTTTTTTCTGAAGACGGACGCACGGCATCAACGTGTAAATACTTCAGCCATATAGAACTATCATCGGCGGTATATCGGTAGGGGTGCAACACATTGCGCCCGCAACGACACAATTCATTAACCTGATAATCATCATGTTACCACCCGTGCTGCGCGGCGCAATGTTTTGTGCCCGCGCAGTAATTCGCGATTATGCCCCCCTCCTTAAAATGATTCGACATCATGATGCTACCCCGAAAAGTGGAATTAATGAAAATTAACAAATTTAATTTGTGTTAATTCGGGGCGAGTTCATACCTTTGCAAAAACGGCAAGAGAGCCGGAGCGCGCGACACGCTAAAGCTATAAAAAACATTGACACAGGCTGTTGGTTGCCACTGCCAAATAAGCCTTTAGGAACTGACACACAAGCTGAAATGCTTCCCATTATATCTACGGTACAGACTACACAATTGTATCTTAGAATAGAGTTAATTAAGTTAGTTAATCACAACAATCAAAACAAATTGAACTATGAGAAATGCCAAGTTCCTACTTACTGCCGTGATGCTTGTTTTGGCATCGACGGTCATGGCAGAGCGTGGCATGGTGTTGTTGATGAAGGACAACACCAAGCACAGCTTTGCTTTTGTCGAGACCCCGGTGGTCAAGGTCGACAAGGAGTTGACCATTACCACGACCAACTCAGAGGTGAAAGTGCAATATGCGGACGTCCAACGCATATACTTTGACGAGGTCGGGGGTGTCGAAGACGTTGTGGCGGACAATGCCGCATACCCTACGTACAGCATCAACGCCGATGGCGTGACTGTCAAATCGCTGCGTCCCGGCGATGCCGTATCCGTGTACACACTCGATGGTCGTTTGGTGCAGGGCGTCCGTGCTGATGCCGCCGGCGAAGCCTCAGTGAAACTTGCTCCCGGCGTACCCTACGCAATCCGTCTTGCAAGCGGATTTGCCTTCAAAGTTATTCTAAAGTAACTATCCAAGCAAAGCAACTATCCAAGTAACCTATCCAAGTAAAAAACAAAACCCACCTTTACAGTTATGAAAACACTACTATTGTCAGCGCTCGCGCTGTTTGTCGGCGTTTCATCATATGCCCAAACAACCGACAAAAAAGAGATAATCAGCGTTTGGAGCGGAGGTCACCGCATCGCTATCCTACAGCCCGACAGCATCACTTTCGGCAGCAAAATAGAAGTGCCGGAAGCCGTAGACCTGGGCCTGAGTGTCAAATGGGCAAGCTTCAACCTCGGGGCCGTCACACCCGAGGCTTCCGGAGACTTCTATGCATGGGCCGAGATAGCCCCCAAGTCATACTATGACTGGTCTACGTACTATCATGGCGTACGTGACTTCTTAACCAAATACAACGCCACGGACAAACTCACGCAGATTGAGCCCTCCGACGATGCCGCTACGCGCATCTTCGGTGAGGGGTGGCAGATACCCACCGAAGAGCAGTTCAAGGAATTGCTGACCAAATGCACATGGACGACCGTGACCATCAACGACATCCCCGGCTTCGAGGTCAAGGGCGAAAACGGCAACAGCATCTTCATTCCCTATACCGGGACGCTGTACTATGGCTCGGTGCTGTTCCCGACTTCATTGGGCAGCTACTGGACATCCACGCTCGACACCGAGTATAACGATCAGGGAGAGTATTTTAAGGTCCGCGACCTTACCCTGAGTTCCGAGCCGCGCATCGGCACTGCCGATAGATGCTGGGGACGTCCCATACGCGCCGTATACACCAAGTAAGCACATCCGGCTTCCATCGGGAATGTCAGCATCCGCATCGTCAGTCTTAGGATGCCGACATCCCGATGTCAGCCGAAGACACATCAACAACTTAGAATTGTGTCAAACGGCAGAATGCGATAAAAATTGACTTATACACCTAAAATTTACTAATAAAGGTACGAAGATATTGTCTGGATGAGGAAGCAGCGGCGCAAATGTGTGCCGCTGCATAAAAAGACAAAGACGGTTCGTGCGGTTGTGGAGAAAGCGGTTGCCGATGAAAAAAACACAACACTCGAAACAGTGTCCGAAATCCCAACCCCGACATCTGTAATATGAAAAAACCAAAGTACTAACCAAAAACAAAAAACCATGAAAAAAAAAGACTATTCAAAGCCGCCCTGATGGCGGCATCGCTGGCCCTTTCCGGGATGACGGCTATGGCGGCATCGTCCGGCAAATGCGGCGAGAACCTCACGTGGACGCTTGACGATGAGGGCGCGCTTGTCGTCACCGGTACAGGTGCAATGTACAACTATGATGATGAGATGAACGAGAAATGGGATAAGACCCTCATCAAGACCGTTCAGATAGGACCGGCTGTTACGACAATAGGCACTTACGCCTTTTCCGGATGTGAAAGCCTGACGAAAGTAACGCTATTCAACAATGCGCTAACCACTATCGGAGACTTCGCATTTATGTGGTGTATCAACATGAAATCAATTACCGTTTCAAGCTCGGTGAAGACAATAAAGCAGTACGCATTCGCTCAGTGTAAGGCATTGGAAGATGTCGTAATCGGCAAGTCAGTGTCGGATATAGGAATGGGCGTTTTCTCGCAATGCGGCGCGCTGAAAAGCATAAAGGTTAAAGATGGTAATATGACCTACGACTCGCGTGACGACTGCAACGCCATAATACATAAGGAGACAACCGAACTGGTGCGCGGTTGCCAAAACACCGTCATTCCAAACACTGTGACGAGTATCGGTGTCGGGGCGTTCAGCGATGGCTACGGACTCGAATCTATATATATACCGAATTCGGTGACAAGCATTAAGAATAGTGCGTTCTTTAAATGCAAAGATCTTAAGCACGTCACGATAGGAGCTTCGGTGGTTTCCATAGGCAAATACGCATTTCAGGAGTGCTTTTCACTGAGGAGCGTTGCTATGGGAGCCTCGGTGGCTTCCATAGAAGATGCCGCGTTTGCACATTGCCGCAGCTTGGCCAAACTAACCGTAGTTGCAGCAGACCCCCCGATATGCGGCACGAAAGGCGTTTTCACCGGAGTCAACAAAGATGTCTGCAAGCTGATAGTGCCGAGTGCCTCCGTAAACCTGTATAAGGCCGCCTTCGAGTGGAAGGATTTCGTCAACGTGGAAACCTTGGCCGGAATTGGCAAGTGCGGCGACAATCTCTACTGGGCGCTTTACAATAACGGCGAACTTGAAATCACCGGATACGGGGCGATGTATGACTATGAATACTATGACACGAGACCCAAATGGGATAAGGATCTTGTCAAGACCGTGCGTATAGAAGGAGCGGCGACCAATATCGGAAATCGCGCATTTGAAAGGAGTCCTAATTTGACGGACATCAAGATGCCCAATACGATAACTAAGATTGGATCTTCTGCGTTTAGCAGCTGCTACGCATTGACAGACATGGCCTTGCCGAATACTGTTACAGAACTTGGCAGTTGGGCTTACAGCCATTGCCGTTCCTTGACAAAGGTGCACTTTCCGAAGGCGCTGATAGGCATAGGGCTTAATGCTCTTGTCGGCTGCGAAAACGTGACAAGTATGGAAGTCGAACAAGGAAACCCTGTGTTCGATTCGCGCGACAATTGCAACGCCATAATTAGGAGCGCGACCAATACGCTGGTTGCCGGATGCCAAACCACGGTCATTCCCAATACGGTGACGTCTATCGGGCGTAGCGCTTTCTATGATTGTGCAAACTTAACAAACATAACAATTCCGACTTCGGTGACCACTATCGAGGAGGCTGCGCTCTACCGTTGCAGCAAGTTGCAGGAAGTGGAGATACCCGATATGGTGACAACAATAGGGGAGGCCGCGTTTACTTTATGCCATAGACTTGTGAGTGTGAAAATACCGGACAAGGTCGTCTCTCTCGGGAAGGAAGCCTTTAAATACTGCCACGACATCAAGACACTTGTTCTCGGCAGTTCGTTGGCCGACATCGGAGACAACGCCTTCCACGATTGTTACAATCTGGAAGAGATAACGGTGAAGGCGACAACACCGCCGACGTGCGGCACGAAAGGCGTTTTCACCGGAGTCAACAAAGATGTCTGCGAGCTGATAGTGCCGAGCGCTTCCGTGGACCTGTATAAGGCAGCCTTCGAGTGGAAGGACTTCAAGAATATCATTCTTGGTACCGACGATTTAGTGGCGGACGGGGGCATTAGCGTCCTCGTTTCCGGGCACACAATCAGTGTGCTCGGTGCTGACACCGATGCCGAGGTCGAAGTGTACGGCATATCCGGCATGGCTGTATACTGCGGAACAGACAAGACCGTCACTGTGCCGACGTCTGGCGTCTACGTCGTGCGCGTAGCCGGAAAGGCGTTCAAGACAGTTGTGAAATAGGCTGTTTTCCATAGATAGACAATGAGTCCCGGTGTCCGAAGATACCGGGACTTGTTGTCGAGGGCTGTGTCGAAACGGCGACAGGTAATAATGTATGTTAAAATGGTATGTGAGACAGCGGTTTTTCACTAATTTTGTACGTTTAATGCGGAAACAACGCGCACGATGCCGCAACAAGGATGCTCACGGCAGCCGAGATATGCTATGCGCGTGCATCCGCACATGCCGAATATACACTTCAGCAACACTATATGAAGCGCTACAATTTAGTCAACAACACCTTGGGATGGCTGTGTTTTGCCATCGCCGCCGTCACCTATCTGCTTACGATAGAGCCTACGGCAAGTTTCTGGGACTGCCCGGAATTCATCTCGCAGGGCTTTAAGCTCGAAGTGGGACACCCGCCGGGCAACCCTATATTCATGCTCACTGCACGATTTTTCGTGACCATCTTCGGCGGTGGGGCACAGACCGCGGCCATAGCCGTCAACTCGATGTCGGCGCTGCTGAGCGCAGCCACCATTTTGCTGCTGTTCTGGACGGTGACGCACCTCGTGCGCCGCTTGGTGGTACGCGATGATGCACAGGACGTTTCGCTGTCCAAACTGGTGGTCATCATGGCTGCCGGCGTTTGCGGCGCATTGGCCTACACGTGGAGTGACACCTTTTGGTTCAGCGCCGTCGAGGGTGAGGTTTATGCCTTCTCGTCGTTCTGTACCGCCTTGGTGTTCTGGCTTATTCTCAAATGGGAGAATCGTGCCGACCAACCCCATAGCGACCGCTACCTCATTTTGATAGCATACATTATCGGTGTCAGCATCGCCGTGCATCTGCTCAACCTGCTGTGTATCCCCGCCATTGTTCTGGTGTTCTACTACCGCAAGTTTAAGAATACCAATGTCAAAGGCTCGCTGCTGGCCTTGGCCGTCAGCGTGGTCATCGTGGCCTTCATACTCTACGGCCTTGTGCCGGGCTTCATGAAGGTCGCTCAGGAATTCGAACTGTTCTTTGTCAATATTGTGGGTATGCCATTCAACGGCGGTGTGCTGATATATGCCATATTGCTGGTTGCCACGTTCGTATGGACCATTCGCGAATTGTATCTCCAGCGGTCTGCAGCACGCATCAAGGTGGGAGTCTTTGCCTCGGTGCTGCTGTCCGGAATGCTATTTATCGGCCACGGGCTTACTCTCGGACTTCTGCTGACCGTGGCCTTTGCCGTATACATCTGGGGCTTCTGCAAGACCGTCCCCGTGCGGGTGTTCAATGTCATCATACCCGGCATCTTCGTGATCTTTGTCGGCTACTCATCGTATGCGCTACTGCTGATACGCTCCAGCGCCGACACCCCCATGAACCAGAATTCGCCTGACAACGTCTTTGCTCTGGCGTCCTACCTCAACCGCGAGCAATATGGCGACAAGCCTCTGTTCTACGGACAGACTTGGGCCGAGGAGATTGATTGGCAAGAGCAGGAAGTGCCTGATGGACAAGGCGGAACCGTAACTGTCAAATATGCGCGCGTAGGCGATGACGGCCTGCCGCAGACCAATATCATCCGCGGCTTGCGCTACGACAACGGTACTCCCGTGGATAATGGCGAAATGGCCTACGCCAAGGAGGTCAAAGCAACGCCTGATGCCCCCGACCGCTACGTCAAGACTCGCCACGACTACAAATACGAGTATGCTCCGGGTCTGATGATGCTGTTGCCGCGCATGTACTCCAATAAGCCGATACATGTCAAGAGCTACAAGTCGTGGTGCTTGTACGAAAATCCCGATTTTGCCGGCATTCCCGCGGCTGTACGCAAAAAGTGGCTCGAACAAGGATATGTTGAAGAAATAGAATTGCGCCCGTATATCAACAATCAGGTAGAAGTGGATATGGGCACCAAGACATCGCGCGACGGACGCACGGTGCCGTACACGACCTCCGCATGGAAGCCCTCCTTTGGTGACAACCTCCGCTATTTTGTCAACTACCAGCTCAACCATATGTACTGGCGATACTTTATGTGGAACTTCGCCGGACGCCAGAACGACCTTGCCGGCAACGGCGAGCCCAATCTCGGCAACTGGATTAGCGGTATACCATTCATAGACAATGCCCGTTTGGGTGACCAGTCCCTACTTCCCGACGAATACGGCAAGGACAACCCCGGGCACAACGTGTTCTACATGTTGCCACTACTGCTCGGCATCTTCGGACTGCTGTGGCAGGCCTTGCGCAACCACCGTACCGCTCCCGGCCGAGGCATTGAGCAATTCTGGGTGATATTCTTCCTATTCTTTATGACCGGTATAGCCATTGTGCTTTACCTCAATCAGGTTCCGGGACAGCCGCGCGAACGTGACTACGCCTTTGCGGGGTCGTTCTACGCCTTTGCTATCTGGATAGGCATGGGTGTGCCGGCCATAGCCCACGGCGTCAACGCGTTGCTCAGGCAGGCCTTTGCCAAGAAAGGCAGTGCTGACGATGCTTCCGCCGCCGCTTCCGCATCTTCCGCCGCCACTATAGCCATCAAAGCCGAAGATGACGACACCCTTGAGATTACGCCTGCCGCGCCCTACCGTTACGCCGGCATCGTAACGGCCGTGCTCATAGGTATTGCCGTGCCTCTGCAAATGGTGTCTCAGACATGGGACGACCATGATCGCAGCGGCCGCTACACCACGCGCGACTTCGGCGCCAACTACCTGAATTCGGTAGACCCCGATGCCATCATATTCTGCAACGGCGATAACGACACTTTCCCATTGTGGTACGCTCAGGAAGTCGAGGGCGTACGCACCGATGTCAAGGTCGTCAACCTCAGCTACCTTTCCACCGATTGGTATGCCAATCAGGTGTCGTCGGCATCCTATGAGGCCAAGGGCGTGCCTATGACCGCGCGCCCCATCGACTATGCCTATGACCGTCTGCAATATGTCACCTACAACGCCGAGACTGTAGCCGGGTACTTCCGCCAGGCACAGAGCATTGTCGATGACCCGACATTGTCCATGGATATTATGACCGGCGACCCGATGGCCTATCGCTCGCTCAAGGCATTGTCAGACTATATAAACAGCGTTGGCGGACTGGACAACGCCATTGCCGCCATCGGCAAGCAGACACACGCCACCGATGCCCTGCGCCAGCTCTACGACAACACCCAGCCCGGCGCCGTCGGCATCTCGTCTTTCTACGGCGATCCTTCCAATCAGGCCGAGGCACTGCCCCACAGCTACACGCTCAGCAGCGTCTACGTACCGCTCGACGATGCCAAAATCGTCAAACGCTACGGCCGCCATGCCCAATTTAATGACAGCATCCACGGCGGCGCCTATATGCCTATGGGTCCCGAGCTATTGACTCGACAAGGCGCCCTGACAGACATACTTACTTATGACATCATCGCCACCAGCGCCTCCGACAACTTCCGTCGACCGGTATACTTTGCCTCGACAGTGTCCAACGAACTGTACATGGGATTTTCGCCATACCTGCAAAGTGCCGGCATGGCATTGGAGGTTACGCCCTTCCGCAACCAGCCGTCCGTCGTGGCACAGAAAGGCTACGCAAACATCGTCGGCAAGTTCCGTTGGGGCGGCATCGACACTGCGCGTCCCGGCAAGCTGTATTTGGACGAAACCGTACGTCGCATGGTGTCCTCGACGCGCCTGGCCATACTCGAGGTGGTCAATGACCTTACCAACCTGGGTGATGTCCCGGCAAACAATACCGCTCGAGAGGTGTCTCGGAAAGCCGGCCTGCCCATGCCCAAGACCTGCTACGACATGGCTCGCAACCTCCTTGACTTGATGGTGAAGAAGCTCCCCGGTAGCATTGCGCCCTACGAAAGCTCGCTTGATGTGCGCGTGGCTGCCGCCTACTGCGTCCTCGGATTGTCGGCCGGCAATACCGGTGATTTGGCCAAAGGGCGCGCCATGGCCATGTCCGGCGCCAAGCGCTACGGTCAGCTCATCAACTACGGCGCCGGCCTTGACCACGCCACCTTTGACATGCTGGCTCGTATCGACGTAGCCAATATACGCTACAACCTGACGCAGGTGGCCGCCGTTGTGGCCACTGCCGATCTGGGCACAAAGATTCTCACCAAGGGCACGACCATCGCAGACAAGGAGAACAAAGGCGAAGCCGTTACTCCCGACCAACAACGCCTGTTGCTGCTCGATTGCTTCGATATCGAGCGCAATCTCCACCCCTTCGAGATGTTGTATGTACACAACTACAGCGACAAGGAATTGGGCGAAATGTTTGCCGGTGTCGATTCAGAAACTGTCGATAGCTATGGATTCAAGGAACTTAGCGTTTTGCTGAGTCTCTCGCGTCACTATGGTTTGAATGCAGCCAAGTCCGTCACCGAGCCTGTGGCCAAAGCCGCCGGCGTCAATGTCAAGACCTGGCGCGAAATGACACTTCGTTGACCTGACCCGTGTTTATCGAACAACCGCCATTGCTATATCGCCTCCTATTTCCGGAGGCCATATGGCGTATCAACCGCGCCGGCGCCGCCACCGTCTATCTGACCTTTGACGACGGGCCCATCCCGGAGGTGACTCCGCAGGTGCTTGACATCCTCGATGCCGAGGGTGTCAAGGCCACCTTTTTTATGGTGGGCGACAACGTGCGGCGCTATCCCGAGCTGCTTGACGAAGTGCGCCGCCGCGGACATGCCGTAGGCAACCACACCATGCACCACCTGCAAGGGCGTGACACCACGTGCCGCCGCTATCTGCGCGATGTTGCCGAGGCTGACGCCCTGATAGGCTCACCGCTGTTCAGGCCGCCGCACGGCATCATGCGCTGGAGTCAGGCTGCGGCGCTCAAACACCGCTACAATATCATCATGTACGACGTGGTCACGCGCGATTACAGCCGACGCATGAAGCCTCGGGATGTCCTGGAGAATGTGCGCCGCTATGTTCGCAGTGGATCTATCATAGTCTTCCATGACTCGCTCAAGGCTCGCGACAATATGCTGTGGGCACTGCCGCGTGCCATACGCTGGCTGCGCCGCCAAGGTTATTCCTTCGGCACACTCTGACGCGAGTGCCCCATCCCCATCCGGGGTTCATGCCGTTTTTTTCATGGAACAGAACACCGACACAGCGAAGGCAATGCTTGCCGACATACGCCGCGAGGTTTTTGCCGTCGGTGCGTATGCCTGCGGTGTGGTGCGTGCCATGCCTGTGACTGCCGAAGCGGTTACGCGTTACGAGGAATGGCTGGCCGACGGCAACGCCGGCAATATGGACTACCTCGGGCGCTACGGCGAAGTGCGGCGTGACCCGCGTCTTTTGCTCGACGGCGAGGGTGCGCGCACGCTGATAGTTACGCTCTTTGCATATCAGGACAATGTTCATCCGGCCGAAGGTGTGCCATATATTGCGCACTACGCTCTGGGACAAGATTACCACGACGTGTTACGCCGCCGCCTCAAGACCGTAATCGGGCAGCTACGTCCGCGTTTCGGTGGCAAATGGCGCATATGCGTCGACAGCGCCCCGCTGATGGAACGGTATTGGGCCGCACGCGCCGGCCTCGGCGTGATAGGTGATAATGGTTGTCTTATCGTCCCCGGGGTGGGCGCCAACTTCTTTATAGCCACAATAGTGACTACGGCACAGATGCCCACTGACGACCCGGTAGAAGACACATCGCATTGCCTTGGCTGCGGCCGCTGCGTCCGGGCGTGTCCCACGGGGGCATTGCGCGGTGACGGCAGTGTCGATGCACGTCGCTGCATATCCTATCTCACCATCGAGAGCCACGATGACATCCCTGCGGACATCCCGACGGGCAACACCCTCTATGGCTGTGACGTGTGCCGCCGTGCCTGCCCGTTGGCGTGCTGTAAGACCGATATCGGCCAAGGCAGGCAACTCGAACACTCGGAGAACTTAAAAAACTCAGAGCACTCCTCGGTCTCGACATCCGGCAAATTTGCCGAGACGATGACCGTCCTGCCGGAATTTACGCCCGATTCGCGGCTTCTGTCCATGACCGTTGCCGACTGGCGAGCATTGGATGATGAGGGCTATGCCGCCCTCACCGCACACAGTGCCATGCGTCGCGTCTCCCTTGACAAACTGCGCTCCACACTCCGCCGTTTTCCCAAAGGGTAGGGCATTTGTTGAATGGTAGAGCCATTTGGTATTGTCAGATATAGTTTTTGTACAATCGAACGGGTGCGGGGCATATTTTTCGCCCAATAATCGTACCTTTGCGTATCTAAACCAAAAGCAACAATGGGACGTCTGGTCTTCGCCACATCCACGGAAGTGCTCCGTGTGCCTGCCGACGCGGTCGTGTTTGTGTCCGCCGACGGCAATTACTCCGCCCTCACTACGGCAGACGGCGAGGATTTTGTGCTGACTATGCAGCTCGGGCAAATCGAAAAGCGTCTGGCCGAGATGCTCGAGGGCAATGACAATCGCTTTATACGCATTGGTAAGAGCTTGATAGTCAATCGCGAATATATCACTTTTATTAATCCGTCCCGGCAGAAATTGCTTCTGTCGGACTGCCGCACATTCCGACGGGAAGTGTCGGCGTCCAAAGACGCCCTCAAGGCACTCAAGGACTACGTGGAAAAGGAGGTGCAAAAATGAAAGATAAACATAACGAAATCAGTGATAATGAGATACGTATCATAGCCCCGGACGCCGATAAGCCTGTCAAGGTGCGACGAAAGCCGTCGAAGCGCGTGTGGATAGCCATTGTCGCCGTGATTGCTGTGGCTGTCTTGGCTGTCTTGGCTGCCATCGTCCTCCCTTCGTCCCCGGACGAAGATGAATTCGATATAGACGAGGCTGTGCAATACGTGCAACCTGTGCCGCCGGTGCGCACCCAAACGGCCGTGAATGACAGCATTCCGGTAAAGCCTTATACGCAGGTGCGTGACACCGTGGCAGGCGGCGTGGCGCTACAGATTTTGACGCCGGTAAATGCCACACCATCATTAGAAATCGGATATGAGACGCGGTCGGACACCACCATTGTGCTGGCTGCACAAGCGGCGGATATAAGACGTGACAATGGCCGGATTGTCTGTGCTTGCGTTGTCAAAGGCGAATTGCTGAGCAAAGGCGTGGCCAAGGCCGGGTTCTGCTCCATCATTGACGGCGAAATTACCATTGGAGTTGCAGATGCGACCCCGATGTTCGAGCAAGCTCTGGTGAGTGACGGCGATTTTTTCCGCCAGTATCCGCTGGTGGTGGGAGGACAGATTGTAGAGAATAAGCCCAAGAATAAATCCGTGCGCAAGGCTTTGGCCGAAATCGGGGGAAAGGCCTGCGTGGTCTCCAGTGTCGACCGCATCACTTTCCATGACTTTTCGCAGGCGTTGGTAGATATAGGAGTACGCAACGCCATATATCTTGTCGGCGGCGACTCGTTGTTCTCGTATAAGGATGAGGATGGCAATAGGGTGTTGCGCGGACGCTCCTATCGGCGGTTCTCCAAGAACGTAAATTTCATTGTCTGGCGATAGGCGGACAATCACTTCGTACATTTCAGACGACATTTTGTACAACGCCCGGCGATATGCTTTGCCGGGCGTTTTTTTCGTCCGAAATTTGTGTAGTCAATATCAAGTACAAAGGATTTTTATGAAACTCCAATTACAATTTCTATCAATCGCAATTGCGCTGCTGTCGGTTGCCGCCGCCTCGTGCGGCGGGCCGGAGCAGTCGCAGCTTGTACGCCCGGAGAAAAACGCGGTGTATTACTGGAAAACCACCTTCAACACCGATAGTGCCGACTGCAACTTGTTGCTCCGGCATAAAATCGGGCGCGTCTATATGCGTATGTTCGACGTCGTGGCCGATATATACCCATACGACAATAAAGTCGAAAATCGCGTTGTGCCCAATGCCTCGATACGTATTTGCGACCCGCGAAACCGTTTGGCCGAGGATTTGGCAAAAATTGAATTCGTACCGGTGGTATATATCACGCTCGAGGCGCTCAAGGCGATGAAAGGTCATGAGGGTACGCTGGCCTCGAATATTGTGACGCGTGTCCGCAATATGTGCGAATACAATGGGCTGCGCAATGTCTCCGAACTCCAATTGGATTGCGACTGGACACCTTCGACCGAAAACTCGTTCTTCTCTCTCTGCGATTCGACACGACGCATCCTCCGGACTTCGGAATATGGATGGAGTTTGAGCTCGACCATACGCCTGCATCAACTGGCGCGCAAAGTGCCGCCCGTGGATCGCGGCGTGCTTATGGTATACAATACCGGAAGTTTTGATAATCCCGATGCGGCCAATTCGATTATTGATATCGATGATGTGCGCCCATATCTCAAACGCCTGTCGTCCTATGATTTGCACATTGATGTGGCATACCCGACCTACTCGTGGCAACTGCTGTTTCGTGACCGCCGATTTGTAGGGCTGATGGATGATGCCAATTTGGAGGACACTTCAGCCTTTGCCCGCCGTCGAGACAATGTTTACGTAGCCCTTCGGGACATCCCATATCATAACATAATCATTCGTGCCGGCGACATGGTGCGCATCGAGACTTCCGCCTTCGCCGACATTGCGCGGGTCAAAGATATGATTGAGCAACGTCTGTCCGAGCGTCCGCACTCAAATATCCTGTATCACCTCGACTTCGAAAATCTCTCAAAATATACGCCAAATGAAATTAACAAAATACTCTCGACCGGTCGTTAGTGTCTTAGCGCTGCTGTGCGCCACGGCATCCGCTTGGGCTTGCGGGCCTTTTTATCCGACAATACCCACGCCCGACTTTTTTGCCGCTTCGAAGGTCAAAAGCATGTCCGACTACGAACACGCCGAAAACCTGCGGCAGTGGCAGGCGCTCACATCCGAGCGTATACCGCTGTCGGATATCGATGATATAGTGTACCGCACATCCGCCGAGGAGTTCATCGCATGGATAAACAGTATAGATGCGGACGCTACCAACGCCTTCTATGTTTATCTGCGAAACACTCGTGACAGCGAAATAGCCGACTTTTTGTGCGTCGCCAAACAGATAGATGCCGAGTGGAGCAAGACTCGGACGCCGTGGTACTATCCGCGCGAAAAGAATTACGAAAACGAGGGCGGTGATTTTGCAACGCTCATCGAGCGCTGCAAGGCGTATTCCGGCACCAGGCTCAAGGTCCGCTATGCCTTTCAGGTGGTTAAGGCCCTGTTTGCTTCGCGCAGTTACGACCGGTGCATCCAATATTGCGAAACGGCTTTTGCGGACATTCCGGCCGACAATCTGTTCTCGCGGATGTCGCGCCGTTTTGTCGCAGGGTGCTGGAGTCGCTTGGGCGATGTGCAGCGTGCCGATTCGATTTTTGCCGAGCTGGGCGATATTTGGTCGATAGCGGCTGCCGACCCCGTCGAGTATATGACTGAGCGCAATCCCGGTGCTCCGCAGGTTATGGACTACATACGCCGAAATGCTTTCGACTCGGAATTTTTGAAACGCATAGCCCCGATTGCACATAGGGTGCTGAAAGATGTTCGGGTTAAGGCTAAGGGCGACTGGAATTACCTGCTGGCCTATGAAGCGGGCGAACGTGGCGACAATACTGCGGCACGCACGTATATGCGGCGTGCACTGCACTCGCGCTTTTCGTCGGACGAATTACGCGAATTGGCCCGCGCCTACAAGATGAAACTCGATGGCCGCATCGGCGACCGCAGTTCGCTCCTTGCCGACCTCAAATGGATGGAAACCAAGGGCGATCCCGTCAATGCCGATGCCTACGAATGGGTACGGCGCGTGCGCAATGTCATATACTCCGACTGGGTGCCGCAGTTGTGGCGACATCACGACTACGCCACGGCCATATTGCTGAGCGGATATGCCGACAATCTCGAGCCGCAGGCACGCGGTCTGTATAATTATGTCGCTGTGTATCGGGATTGTAAACTCGAGCCGTGTGAATCGGCATCTATGGCCGAAATACGAACCGATGAAAGATACTATAATCCGCGAGACTACGGATGTCTGTCCTTCCAGCTTATGGGAAGCCTCACTTGTCGACAGCTTATCGCAGCCTATGGTAAGATGCAGTCCCGTACCTCGTTATATGCATTCCTGCGTCGTAAAGCGCGTACCGACCGCGACTATGTGTACGAATTGATCGGCACTCTGGCCTTGCGCGAAGAGAATTATGCTCGAGCCATCGAATACCTCTCTAAGGTCAACAACCGCTACTTACGCACCACCAATATCTATAAACAAGGGATGTTGAAGAATGACCCCTTCCAAGCCTTTGGAGCATCGTGGACATCCGTCCTGTCCTCTTCTTGCGATGGCGATAACCAATCCGAGGAGACGGCCAAACTTCGTTTTGCGCGATGGATGCAGGCATTGCAGCGGCAGATGCGCCACGGCCGCAGTGCCGATGACCGCGGACTGGCGCGACTGGCATATGCTGTCGGACGCTATAATTCCTTTGAGGACGATTGGTTTCTGACCCAATATTGGCGCGGTGGCGCAGTATTGCTTTTCAGTCCGGCATCCGAGTTTTATTACGGCGACTATGAGACCAAGGACGACAAACCCTACGGATTTCTCTACAACCATGGCGAGGAGGACAGCAAGGCTGCCAAGACATTGTATAAGCGCGAAGTTGCGGCGGCGATGGCGATGCTCATCACCGACGAAGCCCGCGCTCGCGCCGAATACCTCTTGGGCAATCTGCGCACTATTGTGCGCCGCTATGGTGACACCGCCATTGCCGGTCAGGTACGCGCCCATTGCGACCGCTGGCGCCAATGGCTGTGACATAATGTCGAATGTGGAATTTGGAATGAGCTGCGCATGATTGGGGCTCGGAGTTCTCGGAGAGGCGGGGGCTCCGAGTCTCATTATCGGGGCGCTTGGGATGCCTATTTTTCTCATTCTCGGGAAATATTTGTGCGGGCGGGGGATTTTGTCTAATTTTGTGGATATAATGCCATGGCAGGCACAGATGAGTGCGTGCTGCCTGTGGCATTATATCCACAAAATGCACCACCGTTTTCGAAGACAATATGCAACCAACCAATACACCGGCAATCAAGATGACCCCTGAGGAAGAAGACCGGATGATAGACGATGCCTTCCGCGATGTTCTCAACGGCTATCTGGCGAGCAACTTTGGCTGCCTTTGTCAATTGTAGAATGCATGAGATTGATAAAACAATAAACCTAACGTAGTAATTCTTATGACGACCGAGGAATTTTTTAATCTATTAGACGAAGAAGTTAAAAGCTATAAAGAATATCTTGAAACAGACAATAGGGATTGGATTGTTAAGGGTTTTATTGATATAGACAAAAATGTCTATACAATAACTAATGATACAAAGATTGTTTCGAAGATTATAGAGCTTTTGCTTATTCCTAAGTTGAACAAGTTTGCTCTTGAGCATAATATGGTGTTGGAATTACCGTCTAAACAGAATTTCTATCCTGATATGACTTTTATAGATGAAGATGGACACTTGTTTGCGGTTGATTTCAAATCAAGCTACTATTGTGGCGAATTCGTAAATGGATTAACGCTTGGCTCTTATTGGGGATATTTTAGAGAAAGAGATGCTATAAAAAGTATGGATCACACCTATAACTCGTATAGTTCACATATCGTGTTGGGTATTCTCTACCAGAAAAGCATGGTTGATACAAACGAAAAGACTGTTTATATGGTTGATGAACTTGCAAGAATTCAGTCCGTTATAGAGAAATTTGTGCTATTTGTCCAGCCCAAATGGAAAATCGCAAATGATATTCCGGGAAGTGGAAATACACGCAATATAGGAGGTGTATCGAATATACAACAGCTTATAAACGGTCAAGGCCCATTCGCAGATCTTGGCGAAGATGTTTTTGATGACTATTGGCAAGGTTATTTCAATAAAGTAGACGCAAGGACAGCTGGAATAGGTACTCCTCGCTACAACAACCTAAAGTCGTATAAGGAATACTTGAAGTCTCAAGCTCAAAAATTAACCAAGCTCTAATTATGTCAGTAATAGTACCACCAATAAAATCTCAAGGAATTAAGACAAAGCTTGTTCCCTGGATAAATAATTTGATTGAGCAGTCGGGATTAGACTTAGCCAATACAAATTGGATTGAGCCATTCTTTGGAACTGGTGTTGTAGGGCTCAATACCCCAGTTGGAGGAAAAAGATATATAGCAGATAGCAATCCTCACATTATCAATTTTTATAATGGCATTTTAACGGGAGAAATTACTCCGCAAAAAATGCGTAAGTACTTGGAATATGAGGGTTCTTTGTTGTCTACTGCGGAGGAAGATGGTTATGCTCATTATCGTGTGATTAAAGATCGATTTAACGCGGAACATAATCCATTCGATTTCGTGTTTTTATCTCGTGCAGGGTTTAATGGTATGATGCGCTTTAATCGCCGTGGGCAGTGGAATATACCATTTTGTAAAAAACCGGAAAGGTTCGCGCCTGCATATATTACTAAAATTTGCAATCAAATAGCTGCTGCACAGCAAATAATACGTATGCACCATTGGGAATTCCATAATCAAGATTTTTTGGAAACAATAAATCATGCTCAGTCTGGCGATTTGATTTATTGTGATCCGCCGTACTTCGGACGGTATGTCGATTATTATAATGGATGGACGGAGGATGACGAAAGAGCATTATTTAATGCCTTAGCCAATACGCCTGCTTATTTTATCTTGTCAACTTGGCATCATAACGAGTTTAGAGTCAATCAAATGATGAACTGTTTTTGGAATCACTTTAATGTAGAAACTCAAGAACATTTTTATCATAGTGGAGGACATATTGAAAATAGACATGCTATGATAGAGGCTCTTGTGTTTAATTTTGAATTGAAAGGGAATAGACGAGCCATAAGGGCTGAAACACCTCGAGAAGAAGTGCTTCAGTTGAAATTTAATCTTGCGTAAGAGAAGTAGTTTTATACATAGAAGAGAAAACGAGACGATTGTTGATAGGGTCTATGTTTGATTAACTGTTCTTTATTTATTACGGTACGTTGAAAAATCTTCTATGGGCATAGGGGCGGTTCACGTGTTGTTCAAATAGCGCATTGTTTCCTGTCGTTGTTTGTGTGTAATCTCTCGGGAAATATTTGTGCGGGCGGGGGATTTTGTCTAATTTTGTGGATATAATGCCATGGCAGGCACAGATGAGTGCGTGCTGCCTGTGGCATTATATCCACAAAATGCACCACCGTTTTCGAAGACAATATGCAACCAACCAATACACCGGCAATCAAGATGACCCCTGAGGAAGAAGACCGGATGATAGACGATGCCTTCCGCGATGTTCTCAACGGCTATCTGGCGAGCAACCACCGTAAGAAAGTTGAGATCATAGAACGCGCCTACCGGTTTGCGCGCAGCGCCCACGCCGGCGTGCGCCGGCGCAGCGGCGAGCCGTATATCATGCATCCTATAGCGGTGGCCAAGATTGCGAGTCAGGAAATAGGCCTCGGCTCGACGTCTATATGCTCGGCCTTGCTGCACGATGTAGTCGAGGATACTGACTTCACCGTCGAGGATATTCGCCAGCACTTCGGGGACAAAATAGCACGCATAGTCGAGGGTCTGACCAAGATTTCGGGCGGCATCTTCGGCGACAAGGCCTCGGCACAGGCCGAGAATTTCCGCAAGCTGTTGCTGACTATGAGCGAAGATATTCGCGTGGTGCTTATCAAGATGGCCGACCGTCTGCACAATATGCGCACCTTGGGGTCCATGGCTCCGCGCAAGCAGTACAAGATAGCCGGTGAGACGCTGTATATTTATGCGCCGTTGGCTCACCGTCTCGGTCTTTTTGCTATAAAGACCGAATTGGAGGATTTATCCTTCAAGTACGAGCACCCTGCCGCTTACGAGCGCATTCGTCAGCAAATCAGGGACTGTGATGCGGCACGTGCTGCCATATACAGTGACTTTGCGGCGCCTATAGCCGCGAAGTTGGACAAGATGGGTTTGGTGTACGAGGCCAAGGCTCGTCTTAAGAGCGTCTACTCGATATGGCGCAAAATGGAGACCAAGCACATACCCTTCAAGGAAGTCTACGACCTGTATGCCATGCGTATTGTATTCGAGTGTGATGACCCCGAGAAGGAAAAATCGATATGTTGGAGCATCTATTCGGCCATTACCGATCTGTACAAACTCCACCCCGAGCGCACGCGCGACTGGGTGGCCACGCCCAAGGCCAACGGCTATCAGGCGCTGCATCTCACCGTCATGGGACCTGACGGCAATTGGATTGAGGTGCAGATACGCAGTCGTCGTATGGACGAAATTGCCGAAAAGGGTTTTGCAGCGCACTGGAAGTATAAGGTGGGAGAAGGCGAAGAGGAAAGCGAGCTGACAGTGTGGTTACGCACCATCAAGGATATTTTGGACAATCCCGAGCCCAGTGCCATAGACTTCTTGGATACGCTGAAACTCAACCTTTTTGCCTCGGAGATTGTGGTGTTTACGCCCAAAGGCGAGCTTCTGACCCTGCCTGCCGGGGCTACCGTGTTGGATGTGGCCTTCACGCTTCATAGCGAGTTGGGATTGCATTGCATTGCCGGAAAGGTCAATCATAAGCTGGTTCCGCTGTCGCATCGACTGTGTAGCGGCGACCAAGTGGAAGTGCTCACTTCGCAGAGCCAGCGCCCCGATCCTTCGTGGATGAACTTCCTGAATACAGCCAAGGCTCGCAGTCGTCTCCATGTGGCCTTGCGGCGCGAGCGCCAGCCGGTCATGGCACGCGGCCGTCAGATGTTGCAAGAGTTTCTTGATGCCAACGAGATGACGCTCGAAGTGGAGGTGACCAATAAATTGCAGACTCATTATGGTGCCGCTTCGCGCGACGAATTGCTCTTGGGAATCGGCGACGGACGCTTCGTACTCGACCAAAGTGCCGTATCGCTCTTACGCGGCAAAGGCAAGAGCCGCAGCACACTCGGAAAGATTGCCTCCGTGGCCAAGTCCCTGGTAGGGTATGGCAATAAGGCGTCGACGCCGCCGGCCGAGGCTTCGGTTGTTACGGCCGAGCCGGTGGACACGACGCAGACTTATGTGCTGAAATATGACGAAAACGGCAGCAACTTCGATATTGCCGATTGCTGCTGCCCTATACCGGGAGACGAAGTCCTCGGATTTGTAAACGATGACGGCCGAGTGGTTGTGCATGCTCTCAACTGTCCGCGAGCTCTGGTGCTCAAGGCCAGCTACGGTAATCGCATAGTGGCCACGCGCTGGGCCGCCTCTTCAGGCAAATTCCTGGCGCATGTGCACGTCGAAGGCATTGACCGACACGGCATACTCCAGGAAATAACAGTTACCATAGCTACGCAGAAAGAGATAGACCTGCGCAAGTTGGACATAGAGGCCACCGGCGAAGTCTTCCATAGCGACATTTGGGTGCGCGTGGGTGATGTGGCTGTCGTGAACGACTTATGCCATCGTCTTTCTAAGATTGAAGACGTCTCTCAAGCCACGCGCATCATGTGATGTCCCTTGTCAAAACCGGGCGCTCTGTGATGGCAACTCTTTGACAATTATACGCTCCTCATAAAAACAAAACACAGTGACACGCAAGAACATAATCATAACGCTGCTGATGGCCGTGGTGTCATTGGCCATCATTGTCTACTTCTATCCGCACCAGTCGGCACGGCGCTACGTCTACGAGCAAGGCAAGCCCTGGAACTATGCCAAACTGATAGCACCCTTTGATTTTGTCGTCAACCTTGACTCGGCTACCGTACGAGCCAAGAGCGACAGTGTACGAGCTCGCTTTGTGCCGGTGGCTCGTCGTGCCGATGAAGTCAAAGCCGATTCGATAGGCAACGAAGTTGTCTCATGTATTAGTCGGAATTTGGGCGGAGCCTTCGGCGCTCTTTCCGAATCCGTGATTTCGCGGCAATTCGGGGTCGATGTGCGGCGCGTCTTGTCCAATGCTTATGCCACAGGCGTTGTTTCCGACTCGTTGGCCAAGGTTGCCGGCGCCGTGGGCGGACGCCTTCGTATCAAGGACGGCGCCACACTGCTGCTTACCGAGACGTCTACATTGCTTACGCCCATGCAGTTGTACCGCCGTATCGATTCAGTGGCCGATAAGGCCGGGATGCGTGCTCTGCTGTCGCGTGCCAATGTGGGCGCCGTGCTTGTGCCAAACATCGTCTACGACCGTGATGATTCGGAGCGTCTGCTCAGCGAGGACATCGCTGCCGTCACCGTGCCGCGCAACACCATACAGAACGGCCAGACTATCATAGACAACGGCACCGTTATCACCGCCAAGGACTATGCAACGCTCAAGGCCTACGAACGCGCGGCGGCCGAATACAGCAGTCAAGACACCCGCAGCAATATCATGAACACCTGCGGCCAGGTGCTGTATGTGGCCTTTATGCTTGCCGCTTTTGTATTGTATTTGGTACAGTACGAGCCCAAGATAAGCCGTTCGATGCGTTCGATGCTCTTTGTGTTCAGCCTTATAGTACTGTTTTTCGTGCTGGGTGCAGCGCTTGATCGAATCATTCCGAGTATAGGCATATACCTGATGCCGTTGGCGATAGTGCCGGTGCTGGTGCTCGTATTCTTCAGCGGACGCGTGGCACTGATGACCGGAGCCGTGCTGACGCTGCTGTGCGCCGGCATCACCGAAGTCCCGCTGCAATATATCACACTGCAGACTGTGGCGATATGTGCCGCCGTCTATTCGCTGCGTCAGCTCTCTCGCCGTTCCCAGCTTCTGCGTGCCTCCTTCTATGTGTTTGGCGCGCTGCTGGTGGCTTATGTTACATTGCAACTGCTTGCCCAAGGGTCGCTGCGCTACTTCTCGTGGCGTATGGTGGCTGTCCTCGGCTCATATGCGCTGCTCACCTCTATGGCCTACGTGCTTATGAGCGCTGTCGAGCGCCTCTTTGGCTTTGTGTCCAATGTCACGCTTGTCGAACTGGCCGATGTCAACGCCCCGTTGTTGCGCCAACTCTCGGACGAGTGCCCCGGGACATTCCAGCACTCCATAGCCGTGAGCAACTTGGCCGGTGACGCCGCTCAGCGCATAGGCGCCAATCCGATGCTGACGCGTGCCGGCGCACTCTACCACGACATAGGCAAACTTTCCAATCCTATGTTCTTCACCGAAAACCAGCACGGAGTCAATCCGCATGACGGCCTTGACCCCAAGAAGAGCGCCGAAATAATTATCAACCACGTCAGCGACGGTCTGCGCCGCGCCGAACGTGCCGGCATACCCACAGTCATCAGTGACTTCATTAGCCAACACCACGGCACCGGGAAGGCCAAGTATTTCTACTTCACTTACTGTCGGGAGCATCCCGGCGAGGATGTAGACCCGGCACCGTTCACCTATCCGGGTCCCAATCCGAAGACGCGCGAGGCATCGGTGCTCATGATGGCCGACAGTGTCGAGGCTGCATCGCGCAGTCTGCGCGACAATGCACCCAAGTCCATACGCGAATTGGTGGATAAAATTATCGACGGACAGATTGCCGACGGCTTGCACAACGACTCGCCCTTGAGTTTCCGTGATGTTAGCATCATTAAGGAAAGCTTTGCACGCCGACTGGCCACCATATATCACAGTCGCATTTCCTATCCCGACGACCCCACCAAGAATAATAAAGAAGAAAAAAACTCGTTATAAAATAATACGACAATGGCGATACGACGCAGCATACGCACTATCATCGCGGCAGTCGCGGTCCTTGTGGCCGTGGGTGCGCTTGTGTCGTGCAATGCCCGCAAGAAGAATACTGCGGCGGCTCGCCAATACACAGCCTTCATCACTCGATACAACATCTACTACAATGGCGACCGCCATTACGTGGAGACCCTCGAGGAAATGGAGAAAGCCTACGAGGATGACTATACGGACATCATCTACGTACACCCCGCCGAGGCCAAACAGAATCCCAAAGCGCCGCAACCTTCCGGAGACTTTAATCGGTCTATTGAAAAGGCTCAGAAGGCTATACAATTGCGCTCGATTACCAAAAAACCGCCCAAGTCTTCGGGCAAACGCAATGACCCCGAATACAAGAAATGGATGCGTCGTGAAGAGTATAACCCTTTCCTGCACAATGCGTGGCTGATGATGGGTCGCAGTCAGTATATGAACGGCGATTTCTCCGGTGCGGCCTCCACTTTCTTCTATATATCCAAACACTTTTGGTGGTTGCCCAAGACCGTGACCGAGGCTCAGTTGTGGCAGGCGCGGTCCTACCTGGCCATGGACTGGCTGTATGAGGCCGAGACCATCATAGTTCGTGTCAAGCCCGAAGAAATCACTGACGGCAAGGTTACGGGGCTTTACAACCTTGATTTGGCCGAGCTTAACATACGTCGGCATAATTATGCGGAGGCCGTCGAGCCGCTGCGCCTTGCTATCAAGCACGCCTCCGGGGCGCAGAAGACGCGACTATGGTTTCTCATGGGTCAGGTGCTCAGCCGTCTTGACCGCAAATCCGAGGCATATAAAGCCTACGGCAAGGTCGGAGGTGCTTCAGGCGCCACATATCGCACGCGTTTCAACGCACGTATCAAGCAGTCTGAGGTATACACCGGCAGCAATGTCGAGCCGGAAGTGAAAGCCCTGCGCCGCATGACTCGCTATGACCGCAATAAGGAATACATTGACCAGATATACTATGCCATAGGCAACCTGTACCTAAGCCGCGGGGACACCACGCGTGCCGAGGCAAATTATATTCTGGCGGCCGAAAAGTCTACGCGCAACGGCATAGACAAGGCCTTGGCGCAAGTGAAACTTGGCGGACTGTATTACAAGCAGCACAAGTACGAGCTGGCTCAGCCGTGCTACTCCGAGGCGGTGCCCCAGTTGCCGGACAACTTCCCCGGGCTGGACACCCTCAAGCGCCGCTCCGATGTGCTGGACGAACTGGCGGTATACAGCCAAAACGTCAATCTCCAAGACAGTTTGCTGCGTCTGTCGGCCATGGATGAGGACCGGCGCAATGCCGTCATCGACCGCATCATAGCCGAGCTGGTAAAGAAAGAAAAAGAAGAAGCCGAGGCTGCACGCCGCGAAGAATTCAAGTCCAAGCAGGAGTCCGGCAACGACCCGTACATGGGGCAGTCATCAGCGCCTCAGAGTTACACGCTTAACACTGACGACAGTTGGTACTTCTACAACACGGCCACGCGCAATGCCGGTAAGACCGAATTCCAACGCCGCTGGGGAGCACGCAAGCTCGAAGATAATTGGCGTCGCCGCAACAAGACATCCTTCGCCATGAGTGATTTTGACAGCAGTAGTGCTGCCGATGAAGAAGGCGGAGAGCCCTCCGAGAATCCGGTAGACACCATCTCGCCCGAGGAAAAAGAGAAGCAGGAAAAAGCCGAGAATCCGCATTATCGCGAGTATTATCTCAAGCAGATACCATTCAGTGATGCGGACAAGGCGGTGGCGCATGACGTCATACAAGAAGGCCTGTTCAATATGGGTGTCATCCTCAAGGACAAACTTAATGACTTTGACGCGGCTATGGAGGAGTTTGACCGCTTGCTCGTGGATTATCCCGACAATGTGTATCGTTTGGAGACGTATTACAATATCTATCTGATGTTTGTGCGCACCGGCAACGATAGTATGGCCGAGCGCTACCGACAGATGATAGTGAATGGTTTCAAGGACAGCAAGTACGGAGAGGCCCTACGTAACCCGGACTATATCAACAACCTGCGGCAAATGGATGCCGTTCAGGAAAAAATTTACGATGACACCTACGAGGCCTATATGGTAAACAACAACGAGGCTGTGCACAGCGGCTATCAGCGTATGGCTGACGAATTCCCCATGAGCAAGCTCATGCCAAAGTTCATGTTCCTGGACGCCTTAGCATACGTCACCGAGAACAACCCCGAACAATTCAACGCCACGCTGCGCACGATGCTTGAACGCTATCCTGATACAGATGTCGCGCCCATCGCCTCGGCATGGCTCAAGGGTATGGCTGCCGGGCGTCAGCTGCATACGGGCGGCGGCACCAATATGCGCGGGATGCTTTGGGATATCAGCTTGACCAACGATACCACCGCCGGAGAGAAGGACGCCATCAAATTTACGCTTAATGAGTCCGACCCGCAGGTATTGGTTATGGTGTTCCCCACCGATGCGGTATCCTCCAATAGTTTGCTCTTTGACATTGCGCGGCACAACTTCCGCAGCTTTGTAGTCAAGGATTTCGACCTTGAGCAGATGAACTTCGGCCGTCTTGGCATGATTGTCATCGGGCCCTTTGAAAATCTTGACGAACTCAACCACTATCGCCGTGTCATGGCCGCTTCGACAGAATTTCGCCTACCCGACGGCGTGCGTCCCATACCCATAAGCCGGAGCAATTTCGATGCCTTGCTGCAAAGCGGCGGCACCTTGGATGACTATTTCCGCTTCCTGCAAGAGCAAAACTATCAGGATGCTCAGTCGGAATTGCTGCCTTATCACGAGATACAGACCCTGCCCGAGGCCGAAGCTGAAGCGGCGGAGGCGACATCTGCGGAAGGCTCTGAGATAGTGCCGGAACACTCCGAGAGTTCCGAGGGAGCATCGGCATCATCCAGTTCCGAGAGCTCGGATGAAGCGCAGCCCGCTGCTCCGACCACCCCTGCTTCGCAGCCCGCTACTACCACTCCGACGACAAAGCCAGCTCCGAAGCCGGAAGCAAAACCGAAGCCGGAATTTGAGCCGAAACCGGAGTCAAAACCGGAGGCCAAACCGAAGCCCGAAGCGAAGCCGAAACCGAAGCCGAAGCCGAAGCCGCGGCCGGCGTATGATCCCGGCAGCGAGGGCGATGAAGACGACCCACTTCTTAATTGACACACATACACATCTCCTCATGTACACACTATGGCAGACACAACACAACATCAATATTCAATATTATGGGCGGACGATGAAATAGACCTCCTGAAACCGCACCTGCTGTTCCTTGAACGCAAAGGTTATGGTGTGACCACGGCAATGAGCGGACGCGACGCCTTGGATATGTGCGCCACGCGGCATTTCGACCTGATTATACTCGATGAGAATATGCCCGGCTTGACAGGACTCGAAACCCTCGCGGCTATCAAGCAAAGCCAGCCGCACATACCGGTGATAATGATCACTAAGAGCGAAGAGGAAAACATTATGAATCAGGCCGTAGGTAATAAAATTGCCGATTACCTTATTAAACCCGTCAACCCCAACCAAATACTCATAGCGCTGAAAAAACACTTGCACAGCGACCGACTGGTCAGCGAAACGACTGCTGCCGACTATCGTCACGAGTTCGGAAGGCTGTCTATGGCCATCAATGATGCCTCCGGAATTTCCGATTGGATGGACTTGTACCGACGGCTGGTGTTTTGGGAAATGGAATTGGCGGATACGGCGACGGATATGCATTCCATGCTCGAGATGCAGATGTCCGAGGCCAATTCGGCCTTCAATAAATACATACGTCGCAATTATGAACACTGGATATTGCCCGACGGCACCATAGACAGTGACAATGCCGACATACCATTGCTCAGTCCCCGGGTGTTGCCCTCCAAAGTGTTCCCGATGCTGCGTGGCGGCGATAAGGTTTTCTTCATACTCATAGACAACTTTCGTCTGGACCAGTGGCTGGCTGTTAAGCCCATACTTGCCGAGATGTTCACATTTGACGAAGACTTGTACACCTCGATACTGCCCACGGCCACTCAATATGCACGCAACGCCGTGTTCTCCGGGCTGATGCCTGCCCAGATTGCCAAGATGTTTCCCGAGCTATGGGTGGATGAAGAGTCTGAGGAGGGTAAAAACGTCAACGAGTCGGCGCTGGTACAGACCATGCTTCAGCGTTATCGCCTGCCCTACAAATTCAGCTACAACAAGATCAATGATTCGGTGGCCGGCGAAAAACTGTTGCGCGATTTCACCAATTTGTTCCATAATGATCTCAATATCATAGTGCTCAACTTCATAGACATGTTGTCGCACGCCCGTACAGAGAGCAAGATGATACGCGAATTGGCCTCCACCAACGCCGCTTACCGCAGCTTGACACGCTCGTGGTTTCGCCATACAACAGTCATAGAGATGTTCCGCGACATTGCCGCCGCCGGATACAAAATAGTGCTTACCACCGACCACGGCACCATTCGCGTTAACAATCCCGTCAAGGTTGTCGGTGACAAGAACACCAACACCAACCTGCGCTATAAAGTCGGCAAGAATCTCGGGTATAACCCGCGCCAGGTCTATGAAATCAAGCAGCCCGCGCGTTTCGGATTGCCCTCACCCAATGTTTCATCTACTTATGTGTTTGCCGGTGGGCGCGATTTCTTTGCCTATCCCAACAACTACAACCATTATGTAGCCTATTATACAGACACCTTCCAGCATGGCGGCATCTCCATGGAGGAGATGCTTGTGCCGCTGATAACACTCACTCCGCGATGAAACCGTTGATACTGCCTGCAAGCAAACGTAAGCCGGCGCCCAAGCCTTCGGGCGACAGTAGGCGTCTGGTCGTCATAGGCGCCAACGGCGCCGGCAAAACCCGCTTTACGGACGCTATGTGCGCCGACCCGGACAATAAAGCCTTTCGTCTCAACGCCATAGACGCGCTATACGCCGTTCGCAGTCTCGATGCCGAACACAACGCCATAGACGCTCTGGTGGCCGATTCTATTGTCCCCGTGGCCGAGCAGGAGCGCCCCCAATGTCGACTGGAGCGTCTGCTCTCGCTGCTTATGGGGGATGAGCTGGTGAGCCTGCTTGACTACAAAATCGCCCGCCATGCCGGCAAGACCGCGTCGCTGCCTCCGTCCACGCGTCTTGATACCGTCTTCGAGCTGTGGAAAGCCATATTTCCCGGCAGCAACATGTTCGTTAGCGGTGGCCGCATACGCTTCAGCCGTCGCGACAGCAACGACACCTACAAGGCTTTTCGCCTGTCTGACGGTGAGCGCGTGGTTCTGTACTATGCTTCCGCCGTGCTGTATGCGCCCAAGGATGCAAATATCGTTATCGACAGCCCCGAGATGTTTCTGCATCCCACCACCATGCAAAGTTTGTGGAACCGCATCGAGGAATTGCGTCCCGACTGCCGTATGGTGTATGTGACGCATGATCTTGACTTTGCGTCTTCGCGTTTGGATGCCGAGGTGCTGTGGGTGCGGTCGTATGACGCCGGGCAAAAATGTTGGGACTATGACATAATGCCTCGCGGTGCCGTCACCCCCGATATCTATGCCGCCATCGTGGGCGAGCGCAAGCCCGTGCTCTTCGTGGAAGGCGATGTGATACACAGCATCGATTATCGTCTGTATAGCCTTATATTCAGGGAGTATGCGGTCAAACCCTTGGGTAGTTGCGATCGTGTCATTGAGGCCACGCGCACCTTCAACACCCTCAGCGACTTCCATCATTTGACCGCCATGGGCATCGTTGATCGCGACCGCCGCGACGACCGCGAAATCGAGTATCTGCGCAGCCGCAATATCAACGTTCCGGCTGTGGCCGAAATTGAAAACATGTTTCTGCTGCCGGAGGTGGTGGCCGCCGCCGCCGAGGCGTGCGGCAAGAATGCCGGTGCCATCGTCCAAAAGGTCAGGGCGTACATCCTCGGCGAATTCAAGCACATGGCCAATGCGCAGGCATTGGAACATACCCGGCATCGCGTCAAACGGCTTGTTGAATATCGCATAGATGGCAAATTTAACAACATCAATGCCCTGCAACAGCATTTGGCCTCCCTGCCCGAGGAACTCAACCCGCGCGCCATTTACGAAAGCCTGTGCCGCGAGTTTCGCGGATATATATCGCAGGGCGACTATTTGTCGGTGTTGCGCGTGTTCAATCATAAGCCCATGCTGGCCGATTGTGGCGTAGCCACATTGTGCGGTCTCGCCAATAAGGACCGCTACATACGTCTGGTGCTGCGCTTGTTGCGTGGCGATGATGTGTCCGCTCGGCGCATACGTATGGCCGTGCTGCGTGCTTTGGATGTCAAAGACACGACGCCACGGAGTGTGACGGCGCAGACTGCCGCATCTCGCGGAGCGATGTCTCGAAATATTGACGGCACAGTTGCTCAGGTAGAAAATAAAGACAAGAAATGATAAACTTCACACCCATGGCGCGCGCCTTGATGATGCAGCGCGTACGTGCCGCTCGCACCTGGCGCGGCGACGGCATCGAAAAGGCACAACGCCGCGTATTGGCATGGCTGACACGCCGTGGCGCCGTTACCGAGTACGGCCGCGGCCGCATAGTATCTACCGATGATGCCGACGTTTTCCGCCGGGCCGTACCCACGGTGGCTTATGCCGACATACGTCCGTTGGTGCTGCGCATGATTGACGGACAGAGCAATATCTTGTGGCCCGGCAAAGTGCGCCGCTATGCCCAGTCTTCCGGCACCGGTGACGGCCGCAGCAAGTACATACCTATCAGCAATGACAGTTTGCGTCTGAACCATTATCGCGGCGCCACTGATGCAGTAGCCCATTACTTGGCGTTGTACCCCGACAGCCGGATGTTTTCCGGTAAGGGATTTATTCTCGGCGGCAGTTTTGCCAACACCCTTGACCGGCCGGCAGCGCGCGGTGTCAAGGTCGGAGACCTCAGCGCCAACCTCATAGATGATATCAATCCCGTGGTCAATCTTGTGCGCGTGCCGTCGAAACATGTCGCCCTCATGGAAGACTGGACGATCAAAGTGCCGGCCTTGGTGCGTGCCGCCCGTGGCGCTAATGTCACCAATATATCCGGTGTGCCGTCGTGGTTTATGACCGTCATCAAGGAAGTCATAAAATCAGTGCCCGGCGCCGAGACCATCCACGATGTTTGGCCCAATCTCGAAGTTTTTTTCCATGGAGGCATCTCCATGGCTCCGTATCGTGACGAGTATGATCGCCTGTGTGACGGCATCCGTATGCGCTATCAGGAGACATATAATGCCAGCGAAGGTTTCTTTGCCGTGCAGGACTTGCGCGAGCACGACAAAGGTATGCTTCTGCTGCTTGACGCCGGAGTCTTCTACGAATTTGTTCCGTTAGAACATTGTGATGATCCGTTTCCACCATCGTTGACCGCTTGGCAAGTCGAGGCCGGGAAGACTTATGCTATGGTTATCTCTGCCGCCAACGGCCTGTGGCGCTACCGCATAGGCGATACAGTGTGTGTCACCTCCATCGACCCGCTGCGCATTGCCATAGCCGGGCGTACAGCTCATTATATCAACGCTTTCGGCGAAGAAGTAATGGTACATAATACCGATGCGGCCTTGGCTGCGGCCTGCGCCGCCACCGGCGCCGGCGTGCGCGACTACACCGTTGCACCCGTTTTTGCCGACAGCGGCCATCGCGGCCGCCATCAATGGCTGGTCGAATGGAATGTCCCGCCGCGCGACCTCGAGGACTTCGCCCAACGCCTCGATGATGCGTTGCGCAGCGTCAACAGCGATTACGATGCCAAGCGCTCGGGCAATATCTTCCTGGACCGACTATCCATCACCGTGGCCGCACCGGGACTGTTTGAGCGTTGGCTGGCTTCAACGGGCAAACTCGGCGGCCAACGCAAGGTGCCGAGACTGAGCAACGACCGACACATCATGGACGCTATTACGGCACTTGGCGATGCGCCCGAGTCGCGATGATTTTGCAATGTATAAGATTCGGTAGATACACATCTCAAAACAAAATATACAAGAAAGAATAAACACACAAGATACAAAATTATGAAAACCAAACACTTGATTATCGCTGCGGCTATGGCTTTCATCGGCCTCTCCGCTTCGGCAACCGCCTCGGCGTCTTGTTGCGGCGCCCCGGCTGCCCCCAAGTATGTATTCCTCTTTATTGGTGACGGCATGGGCATGGGCCCGGTGATGTCCACTTTGGCCTATCAACGTATGGTACACCCGACAGACACCTTGCTGATGTCCACTTTTCCGGTGGTGTCGTGGTGTCAGACCTACTCGGCTTCGTCGCCGGTGACGGATAGTGCCGCCGCCGGCACGGCTCTTTCGGCCGGCGTCAAGACCAAGAACGGGATGCTCGGCATGAGCCCCGACACCGTGGCCGTGATCTCCGTGGCGCGTCAACTTAAGGATAAGGGGTGGGGTGTAGGACTTATAACCTCCGTTGCGCCCGATGATGCTACGCCCGGCGCGTTCTATACACATGTGCCCCACCGCAGTATGTACTATCAGATAGACTGTGATGCCGCCGCTTGCGGCTACGACTTCATCGCGGGTGCCGGACTGCGCGGACTCAAGGACAAAGAAGGCAAGGCCACTGATGTGCTTGATCGCTTTGCTGCTGCCGGCGTCACCATAGCTCGCGGTCTTGATGCCTTGCCTGCCGCCACGCCCGGCAGCCGCGTGCTGCTCCTGTCGCCAGAGAATGTGGGCGAAACCAACAACGTCAGCTATACCATAGACTCCGTGGCAGGGGCGCTGAACCTCCCGGCAATGACCGGCGCCGGCCTGGAATATGTGCAAGGTACGGCAGCTCAGCCCGGACGCCCGTTCTTTATGATGGTCGAGGGCGGCAATATCGACCACGCGTTGCACGGCAATGACGGCGGCGCTGCTATCAAAGAAATTATCAATTTCGATCAAGCTATACGCGTAGCTTACGACTTCTACCTTCAGCATCCCGACGAGACACTTATTGTCATTACCGCCGACCACGATACCGGTGGTATGACCTTGGGCAACAGCGTGCTGCACTACGATGCCAAGCCCGGATACATTGACAGTCAGCGTGTATCTAAGGAAGAGTTTTCGGCTTATTGCAAGGGTATTCTCAAAAGCCGTCGCATCTTTCTCTGGGATGATATGAAGGAATATTTGACAGATAACCTCGGATTGTTTACCGTAGTGCCTGTATCCGCCGAGCAGGAACAAGCCCTGCGCGACAAATTCGAGGCCTGCTTCACCCAACGCAATTCGGCCGACCAGGAGACCCTATACGCCAGCTTCAATTCGTTTGCCGTCGATGTATTCCGTCATCTTAACGGACAGACCGGCTTCGGCTTTACCACCACCAGCCATACAGGCAATCCCGTACCCATCTTCGCTGTCGGTGTCGGCGCCTGCCGCTTCAAGGCGCTCAACAACAATAAGGATATTCCGGAAATCATTCGGTCGCTGACCGGAATCTGAAAGCCCGGAACGCCCGGCTCCCGGGAGTAATGGGAGCTATGGGAATAATAATGGGAACGATGGCAAGGCATATGCGCATGTCATCGTTCCCATTATTATAATTCGTGGTATTTCATTATTGCTGTCCGATAGACTAATTGCTTGCGCCCTTCTTGTTAAATATTTTTAACAGTAAGCAGTTGCTGTGATTAAAAAGTGTTGGTACATTTGCAATGTATGTATTAGTAGCACATCAATCAGCACCTTGTGATTGTTTTGATAATGCCTTAACGCCAC
>OLFV01000466.1_pt1 | contig 47674 bp, 42 predicted proteins | sample 1605551 | NCBI WGS metagenome assembly OLFV01 (sample SAMEA3888922, study PRJEB22519) | human gut metagenome | biome: human gut; feature: human-associated habitat; material: faeces | place: Denmark | collected 2011 | reverse complement strand
CGATCCGGCCGTGGATACATGCTGCCTTCGGCCCGTGTGGAACACGGGCTGTCCTTGCGGCAACGAACGTTGCCGCCCATGCCGGAGGAAAGGAACACGTCACGCACAGAGCCATCAACACGGTTCTACAACAGAACGTTTATGTTTTTAAACTTGACAGAACAAAAAATACAGGACAAGAATTCTGATTCTCATATGCGATAAACAGCCCGTTGCCGGGTGAGGATGGAGGATTTTCATGAGTACGTCTGACAAGATGCTGGCCGGTGCCGTCAAGACTGAAGCCGGCGTGGAACTCAACGGAGTTCTGCTGAAGCCCGTTGTGGAACAGTGTGCAGGTTGTGACCGTGTGCGGAATTTTGATGAACAGCAGTTCTGCAGCAGCTACCCCGTGCCCGCGCGCAAATGGGTGGGCGGACGTTGCAACTTCGCCACCCACATCAAAACGGAAAGTGCCGCCAAGGCCAAGGTAAACCCGCTGAAGGCCTCCAAGCGCGCTGCCAAGGGCCGCTAGGTCTGTTTTCTTTTTTTTCGTTCACCGGGAGTTCGCCGTATGTTTCGGCTGCCCCCGGTGATTGTCGTTTAATCATGTCGTTTCAATCGCAGGAGTCGCTATGCGAGACGAGTTGATTGCGGCCTTGGCCGGTCGTGCGGAACGCGCGCTGGAGCTTCAGTCCGGTTTGACGTCCTTTCCCGCCTTGTCGCCCGAGAACGGCGGCGAAGGGGAGGAAAGGAAGGCGGTGTGGCTTGAGGAACGTCTGCGCGCGTTCGGACTGAAGAATATCGAACATGTGGATGCTCCCGATAGTCGTGTACCCTCCGGCAGAAGGCCCAACATGATTGTCCGGGTGCCGGGCAGAACACGCCGCATGCTGTGGGTGCTCGCTCACCTTGATGTGGTCCCGCCGGGAGAACTCAGCCTGTGGAAGAGCGACCCGTGGACCGTGACGCGTGACCCCGCGGATCCCGATCTCATTTACGGGAGGGGAGTGGAAGACAACCAGCAGGCTGCCGTGTCGGCCATACTTCTTGCCGCGGAGCTCAAGGAAAAGGGCATCACTCCCGAACTCGGTCTGGGGATTATTCTTGTAGCGGATGAGGAGACCGGCAACAAGTATGGTATTGAGCATGTGCTTGCGGAGCGTCCGGATCTGATTGCTCCTGATGATCTCGTCATGGTGCCTGACTACGGCACTGTGGATGGTGCGCTGATTGAAGTGGCGGAAAAGAGTACCCTGTGGGTGAAGGTCACTGTCACGGGGGCACAGTGTCATGCTTCCACGCCTGATGAGGGCAAAAACGCGCTGGTCGCGGCTTCCGACATGATTCTGCATGTGCAGAGCGAAATGGAAGCCCGTTTTCCGGAGCGCAATTCTCTGTTCACGCCTGATCGCAGCACCATTACCCCCACGCGACACGATGCCAACGTGCCCAATGTGAACACCATGCCGGGCAAGGATGTCTTTTTTGTAGACTCACGGATTCTGCCGCACTATGATCTTGATGAGGTCCTCGCCGCCATGCGTGCCTTTATGGAAGGTGTCGCGGCAAGGCACGGGGTTGGAGTCGAGCTTGAGGTTGTGAATCGTGAGGCTGGTCCCGCACCGACACCGGTGGACAGTCCTGTTGTGGTTGCGCTTAAAGACGCTGTTTTCAAAGTATACGGCATTCGTTGTCGTGAAGGCGGAGTCGGCGGCGGTACAGTGGCCAAACAGTTCCGGGCGCGGGGCATCAATGCGGCCGTATGGTGCAGGGTGCTTGACAACTGCCATGTCCCCAATGAGGGAGCGCGTCTTTCCCATGCAGTGGGAGACGCCCAGGTCTACGCTCACATGTTGTTTGCTTCCGATTCCGGCATGCTCTGAGAAACGTTCTTCCGAGAAGCGGCGTTCTCCGTGCGGCCTTATCCGCACGGAGGCGGGAGAGCGGCAGCGGACGCCTGCCGTGAATTGAACCCCATAAACCTTATGAAGGTGGGCAACCAATGCAGCATGGCTCTTTTTCCCGCATGCTGGCTCATGCCATGGGGCGCATTGCGCCCCGTTCCTTTTTCCCGCACGGCGCATCCGCTCCGGAAGGGGGGCCGTTCCGCCCCAAGCTGCTTGCTGTACTCAGGAACGGCTACTCTGCGGCGGATTTCAGCAAGGATGCCATTGCCGGACTGACCGTGGGCGTGGTGGCCATGCCTCTGGCCATGGCCTTTGCCATCGCTTCCGGCGTGGAGCCCATACAGGGGCTGTATACCGCCATTATCGCCGGGCTGGTGATCGCTCTGCTGGGGGGAAGCCGTTACCAGATCAGCGGCCCTACCGGGGCCTTTGTCGTCATTATCTACGGCATTGTCTATCGGCATGGTTATGATGGTCTGGTGCTGACCACGCTCATTGCCGGATGTCTTCTTGCCCTGGGGGGGCTGTTCCGGCTCGGCTCGATCATCAAGTTCATTCCGTATCCCGTAACCACAGGTTTTACGGCGGGCATTGCCCTGATTATCTTTTCCCAGCAGATGGGAGACTTTTTCGGGTTGTCCGTCACGAATGCGCCGCCCGAATTTTTCAGCAAATGGGCGGTCTATCTTGATGATATGGAGAATCTGTCGCCCATGACGCTCGGAGTCGCTGCGGCCACGCTTGCGGTGATGCTTCTGATCCGGCGTTTTGTTCCCCGCGTGCCCGCGCCCGTTGCGGGGGTCATCTTCGGCGCACTCGTGGTCTGGCTCTTCGACCTGCCGGTGGATACCATCGCGGGCAGATATGGAGCCATACCTTCTTCCCTGCCGTCCTTTCACTGGCCGGAAGTCAGCATTGAACGCATTCAGGTTCTGTTTCCCGATGCGGTGACCATCGCGCTTCTGGCCGGAATCGAATCCCTGCTTACCTGCGTCGTGGCTGACAGCATGACCGGAGACAAGCATTATTCCAATATGGAACTGGTAGCGCAGGGGCTGGGCAACATGTCCAGCGCTCTGTTCGGCGGCATTCCCGCCACCGGAGCCATTGCCAGGACAGCCACCAATATCAGCAGCGGGGCGCGTACGCCGGTTTCCGCCATCATCCACTCCCTGACAGTTCTGGCATTTGTGCTGTGGCTTTCCCCCCTTACATCCGCCATTCCTTTGGCAAGCCTTGCCGCCGTGATGGTGATCATCGCCTGGGGAATGCTGGAAACCAAGGCCATCAAGGCCATTCTGCGGGGACCGAAGTCCGACTGGTCGGTAATGCTGCTGACCTTCGTTCTGACTCTGGTTGTGGATCTCACCGTTGCCGTGTATGTCGGCGTTATTCTTGCATCTCTGCTCTTCATGCGGCGCATGAGCGTCATGACCCGCGTGCATGAGGTCGAATGCGTCGACGGGGACTGTGAGGAACTGCCTCTGGAACAGCCCAGCCTTCCGGAAGGTGTGCGCCTGTTCTCCATTAACGGCCCCTTTTTCTTCGGCATGGTGGATCGTTTTCAGAACGCTCTTGCCGGCACCCAGAGTACCGTCAGGGTCTATGTACTCAACATGCATGATGTACCGACCATCGACGCCACGGGTATCCATGTTCTGGAGGCATTTCTCGCGCACCGTTCCGACGGGTACAAGGTGGTGCTCGCAGCCGTTCCCGCACCTACCCGCCGCATTCTGCGCCGTATGGGGCTGCTGCGCAGCCTTGGCGAAGACAATGTGTGCCATTCTCTTGATATGGCCTTGGCCAGAGCCGCGGAACTGGCCCGTTTCCGGTAGCCCATGAGAACCCTTCAGATCGTCAATGTCCGCTGGTACAACGCTACCGCGTGGTACGGCGTGACTCTGGCCCGTACTCTGAATGCGGCCGGCCATCGTTCAAGAGTGGTCGGTCTTGCGGAAACAGAACCTTTGCGACAGGCCCGCCGCATGGGAATGGAATGCGAAGAACTGCCGTTGAATGACATGGCGCCGCATCGACTGCCCGCCCTTGTGCGCGGCATGGAAGATCTGTTGCGCAGGTTCAGGCCCGATGTGGTAAACTGCCACAGAGGAGAGAGCTTTGTCCTGTGGGCGCTGCTCAAGCGGCGCTTCGGTTTCGCCCTGGTGCGTACGCGCGGGGATCAACGTCTGCCCAGGAGCAATGTTCCCAACCTCTGGCTGCACCGGAAGGCCGCCGATGCGGTGGTATCCACCAACAGCCGTATGTCGCGCCACTTTCTGACACGCCTCGGGGTGCCGGAGGAGAGACTGTTTACCGTACTCGGCGGTGTGGATACCGCGCGCTTTCATGCTTCTTCCGTATCAAGGACGACGGCTCGTGCTTCATTCGGTTTCGAGCCATGTGACTTTGTCCTGGGAATTGTCGGCAGAATGGACGAGGTAAAGGGCATCAGGGAATCCATACGCGCGCTGGCTGCGGCCCGGAAGTCGTGGCCGGCAGGGGGAAGACTCCGTCTTCTGGTCATTGGTTTTGATTCCCAGTACTCCGTAAATGACGTGAACACCTGGTCGGAAGAGGCAGGGCTGGGGCCGCTGGACTCTCCCGGGGCGGCGGTGGTCGTCAGCGGACGGGTGGCACAGCCGGAACACGCGATCAATGCGCTTGATATGGGAGTGATTGCTTCGCTCGGTTCCGAGACCATCGCCCGTGCGGCGTTGGAGATTATGGCCTGCGGTGTGCCGCTTGTCGGCAGCGCGGTTGGGGTCATGCCCGATATTCTCCCGCAGGAACTGTTGTTTGCGCCGGGAGATGTTTCGGAAATGAGCAGACTGATGCTTCGCGCAGGGAATGCCGCCTGGCTGGACGCCGTACGGAAGACCTGCCATGAACGTATTTTCTGCGGGGCGGTTCCGCCTGTTCCCGGAATCCGTCCGAGCGGCGGGCTGACTCTGGAAAATTTTCGCGATCAGACGCTTGCTGTGTACGCGAGTGCATTGAAGCGTGCGGGATTGACGGAAGGAGAGTCCCTCTGATGCAGGATCAGCTTCAGGGGGGGCGACTGTCCCGGGAGTCGATCTGAGCGGTACAGATATTTTTAATAACAGACTGCTCCGGACAGACAATTAATTCCAGACGACCAGATGGGAGGAAATATGTTTATCGGTTTTGCCAGCGACAATACGGCGGGGGTTCATCCCCGTATCATGCAGACGATACTTGAGGCCAACGCCGGTTATTGTCGTCCTTACGGCTTTGACGAGTGGAGCGAGGCCGCGCTTGCGCAGTTCCATAGATTGTTTGGACATGATGTTCAGGTTTTTTTCGCGCTGAGCGGAACAGGCGGCAATGTCATGAGTCTGCGTGCCATGCTCAGACCGTGGCAGGGTGTCGTCTGTTCTCATGTGGCGCATATCAATACCGATGAAAGTGGTGCTCCCGAATGGGTGGGAGGGGCCAAGCTGTTGACCCTGCCCGCTGACGGGGAGGGGAAGATACGCCCCGAGCAGCTTGAGCGCTGGGCAGGTGACCTGAAGGACTGCCATCATGTCACGCCGCACGCACTTTCTCTCACTCAGACAACGGAACTGGGGGGCGTATACAGTCTGGAGGAAGTGCGAGCCCTGACGGAGAAGGCTCATTCCATGGGATTGGTGACGCACATGGACGGTACACGCATCGCCAATGCTGTGGCCTCTCTTGATGTTGATGTGCGCGAGCTGACCCGTGAATCCGGCATTGATATCCTTTCCTTCGGGGGAACGAAGAATGGGCTGATGCTTGGTGAGGCTGTAGTTGTTTTCCGGCCTGATCTGGCAGAGGACTTTCTGACCATGCGCAAGCAGTCGCTTCAGCTTGTCTCGAAAATGCGTTTTGTGGCCGCACAGTTTACTGAAGCGCTCAGGGACGGCCTCTGGCTCGAAAACGCCCGCCATGCCAATGCCATGGCCCGTTATTTTGCTTCCGAACTGAATCGCCTGCCGCACATGCAGGCGCGGACTCCGGCCGCCAATGCTCTTTTTGTGCGCATGAAGCCGGAACATATGGGCAGACTCATGGAAAAATATTATTTTTATGAAGTGGATCATGAACTCCATATCGCCAGACTGATGTGCAGCTTTGCCACAACCAGGGAGGAAATCGACGCCTTTGTGCAGGATGCTGCCGCTCTGGTGTAAACGTATTTCGGGAAACTCCGTCTGATGCCTGCTCCCGGCCGGAATATCCGGTCGGGGGCTTTCTTTTCGGGGGTGTTTTTGAGTAAAGTGGTTTCCAGCCGGGGCGAGGCACTTCATGCCTGAACCTTGGGAGCTGCCGCGACTGGGTTGCCCGATATCGAGTCCTTTTTCGCGGGAGTATGCCCGCGCCCTGGTGAATCGCATCGCAGGGGAGAATGGGTATGGTCGGAAAAAACGGCGAGAGCGCCGGAATACCGGCGGACAACGGGCTTGGAACGGAAGCCCTGGGGCATCTGTTGCTGCGTCTGGCGCTTCCTTCCATTCTGGCCCAGGTGGTTAATCTGCTATATAATCTGGTGGATCGCGTGTTTGTCGGGAGAATACCCGATACCGGAGCGTTGGCGCTGGCCGGTGTCGGCGTGGCCTTTCCCGTGATCATGTTTATTTCCGCCTTTGCCAGCCTGGTAGGCATGGGGGGCGCGCCGCGGGCTTCCATGGCCATGGGACGCGGGGACAGGGAGACGGCGGAGCGCATTCTCGGCTCGGCCCTTGTTTTTCTGCTTGTGACGGGTGTGCTTCTGTTCGTGCTGTTTTTTGTTTCCCGCCGTCCGTTGCTGCATTTTCTCGGGGCAAGTTCCGACACTATCGGTTTTGCCGAGGAGTACCTTACCGTATATCTGTTCGGAACCCTTTCCGTCCAGCTCACGCTGGGACTGAACCAGTATGTTTCCTGCCAGGGGTTCGCCAAGGTTGCCATGGCGACAGTCTGCATCGGCGCTGTATTGAATATCGTCCTTGATCCTCTGTTTATCTACTGTTTGGACATGGGGTGCAAAGGCGCTGCTCTGGCGACGATATGCAGTCAGAGTGTGAGCGCGGTCTGGATATTCTGCTTTTTTTTCGGACGCCGCAGCATATTGCGTCTGCGCCGGGCATATCTCAGGCTGGATCGCCGGATACTGCTGCCCGTTCTTGCGCTGGGCATGGGGCCTTTCATTCTGCAGTCCACGGAATGTCTTGTGCCTTTGACCCTGAACGCGGGAATGCAGTATTACGGCAATGATGCCTATGTCAGCGCCATGACGATTCTGTTCGTGATTGCGGAAATGCTGTTTCTGCCCGTAGACGGCCTGTGCCAGGGAGCCGTGCCCATTATGAGCTATAACTTCGGCGCGGGCAACGCGCAAAGAGTCAGCGGCGCATTCAGGTTGATGGCCTGGTGGGCGTCTGCGCTCACCTTTGCGGGGACGGCAGTGGTCCTGCTTTTCCCCCGGCCTTTCATCGCACTGTTCACGAGCGATACGGAAGTCGTCCGCATCAGTGCGCATGGCGCGCGGCTGTATATGGCAGGGATGCTTTTTTCCGGAATACAGCTTGCCATTCAGCGAACCTTTCTGGCACTGGGACAGGCTAAACTTGCCATGTGCGTCGCTCTTTTGCGCAAGCTCGTGCTGCTCATTCCTCTGGCCCTGCTGCTGCCGCGCATGGGCTTTGGGACTGACGGACTCTTTGTTTCGGAATCAGTGGCTGATGTATTGTCTGTCGCGGCGTCAATTGTTCTATTCGTCTTCCATCGCAGGCGTCTTTTTGTTCCCGCGTCACAGTCAGTGCAGGCGGAGAAATCGTGCCGGGGGGATGCGCGGAATGATTGAAGTCTTTCAGACGGCGTTCTGTACCGGATTAATTCTGTTGCCGGGCCGCTTTCAGTTAACGATGCTGTTTAGGATAAGGCGCTTATTATATTCAAATAAAATAACATGATATATAAAAAAGACAAAAGAGGAAAACGATATGCCGCTGGGTGACGCCGAAATCCTAGTGGGTGTCCGGAAACATGCCAAGGGCCGCAATTCGGACGGCGGCAAAGAAACTTCTTGCCCTCGCATTGACTCCGGAGAGGAGAAAAGCGCGGCGCGGAAGAGGAAAGACAGGAAGAGGCGGGAGCTGTGCAGCGGGCTTTGTTCTGCGGGGTATTCCCGGAGCAAAGGTGTTGCATGTCTCATTCCTTTATGGAGGGGACGGAAAACGACGTCCCGCCCGGAGCAGTGCTCTCCGGTCTCTGCTTTCCGGTTTCGGGAACAGGAATAGGATGGCTGTTGCTGTCCACCACGATTTTGCCGACTTTCCTGTACAGAAGCTGAAGAGCCTTGGTTGCAAGCAGTCGGAGATGCAGTTCGTCGATGAGACGGCTTTTGTACACGGCGTCATGCAGCTTGTCGTAGTTCTTGCTGGTCTTTTCCGCCAGACGCAGTATCTGCCGGTCGGCTTCCTCGCGGGAAACAACCAGCTTTTCATGCTCGGCCACGGCCAGCAGAAGCACCTGCATGCGAGCTCTTTCTTCCGCTTGGACATTAAGTTCCTTTTCCATGTCTGCCATGAGACGGCGGATCTCTTCTTCGGACTTCCCCTGACGCTGGAAGACCGTTGCCAATTCCTGTTCGCAGTCCTGCCTGTTGAGACTCATGATCGCGGGAGGAATGGAGAACTCCCTGTTCTCCAGAAGCGACTCGATGAGTCTTTTCTGGGCGCGGGACTGAATGTTTTTTATCTTTTCTCCCATGATGTGAGCAAAAATAGAGTTCTTGAGCTTTTCAAGGGAGGAAAAGCCGAGCTGTTCGGCCAGCCCTTCGTCGAAGGGCGGCAGAACTTCCGTGTTGATGCTCACAAGTTCCACCTGCATGGTTATGTTCCGTCCGCGCAGGGAAGGATCGGGATAATTGCCCGGGCAGGGCACATCGGTCTGCATTTTTTCCCCCGCGTGAAGCGAGCGGGCCAGCGCTTCGACTTCGGAAGGAGCGCCGGTCACCGGATGCAGCTTCATGGTGAAGTCGTCGTGGCGCATGTCGGGCAGATCTTTCCCGTCGGCTTCGGCGGAGATGTTCAGGCGCAGAACATCTCCGTCCTGCGGCAGTCTTTTTTCTTCCACCGGATGAAGAACAGCACGGCTGCGCTGCGCCTGGAGAACTGCATGCCTGAACTCTCTGGGATCGGGCAGGGGTTCTTCCACTTCCACGGCAAGTGTGGAGAGGTCTTCGGGCAGATCGAGTTCCGGCAGAGCTTCCACTTCAAAGGAGAAGCTGTATTTGTCCTGCCTGGAGTTCTCCTTTCCGGGGAGAAGTCGGACCGGAGAAAGCGGCAGAATTCCGGCCTGTTGCAGAACCTCGGGAATGCAGTCGTCCACGAGCCATTCCATGGTTGCCGCCCGGATATCGTTTTTTTCAAGGTCGGATTCGGGTGTCATGTCCATGACGGCGCTGCGTGCAGCACCCCTGCGTTCTTCATCTATAGTTACGCGAAAACGGCAGAGAGTGGGGGTGGGACGTTCCATAAGGTACTGCATGATCCATCTCCGGGAAAACAGACCGGCCGGTTCAGCGGCGGCGAAGATACGCCCCGGCCTGAAGTGCGGCAATGGTTCCGTCGCCCATGGCCGTGGTTATCTGGCGATACTTCTTGGTCGTAACGTCGCCGGCCGCGAATACACCGGGAATATTGGTTTCCATGTCGGCATTGACGCGAATGTAGCCGTGGTCCATGTCGAGTTTGTCTTCGAACACGCCGGTGTTCGGGGTCTGGCCTATGAAGCAGAATATGCCGTCAACGTCTTCGGTATAGGTTCTGTCTTCGGCCTTGTCGTGGAAGGTGACTCTGCCTCTTCCATCGGTCAGTTCCTCAACGGCAGTGATGTCCATCGAAACGGAGACCTGAATTTTTCCCGTGGCGCGGGCCAGATCCTGAGTGGACGCGGCGGCGATGCAGGAAGGGAAGGTTTCCACAATGTGAATGTTGCTGACGCCGAGCCCGAGAAGGTACAGCGATTCGTCGAAGCCGCTGTTGCCGCCGCCCATGACGATGATATCCTTCCCCTTGTAGGGCGTACCGTCGCATACGGAGCAGTAGTGGATGTTGGGAAAATCGGTTTCCACGGGGAAGGGGCGGGGGCTGCGGCCGGTGGCCACGATGACGGCGGGAGCCTCGTACTCTTCACCCATGGACGTGGTGATCTTCTTGATGTCGCCTGAAAAGTTCACGGCGGTCACTTTGTCCACTTCCTCTATGGCGACGTTGAGCGATTCGACGTGTTCCCGGCACTTTTCCATGAGATCAATGCCGTGAATGCTCTGATAGGAGGGCACGTTTTCCACGGTGTTGGTCCAGTTCACCAGGCCGCCGCAGACCTGCTGCTCGAGGATGCAGGCACGGATGTTGGCACGCGCCGCATAGATGGCAGCGGTCATGCCGCAGATACCGCCGCCGATGATGACGAGATCAAAGCTCTTCATGACGGACCTCAGGCTTGTTTGAACCATTTCATGGTTTCCATGGGGTTCATGACACCGGAATGACGGGCCGCGATGACACCGTTCTTGACGGCACAGAGGGTGGGAACGCGTTCCACGTCCATTTTCTTCAAGAGTTCAGCCTGTTCCACGGATTCCACAGCAGCCAGATCCAGTTCCGGCATCATGGCTTTGACCTTGTCGAGAACGGTGCCCATGATCTTGCAGTGAGGGCACAGGTGCTTGTGGCAGATGATGATGCCGTTGTGAGAGGCCATATAGGCGTCGAACGTTTCGCTGGTAAGGGCTTCATAATTTTCGACTGGCATGGAAAACTCCTTAGCTGTTTGTACCGTCCGCTCTGCGAGCGGCGATGCGCTGTTGCATGAAGGTACCGGAAATGATGATGGAAAGGCCGAGAAGGGTGGTCCAGGCTATGGGTTCATGTATGACGAGACTGATCCAGAAGAGGGCCAGAAACGGCACGAGGAACGGAAGCGTGGAAATTCGGGCGACGGATGAGGTGAGGCGCAGAGCCATGCCCCAGAGAAGGAAGGGAATGGCGAGTTCGAAAAGACCCACATACACGCCGCCGAGAAGAGGGCTAAGGGGAATGAGCAGTGAACCGCCCTGCACCATCAAGGTGACGGCGGCCAGTACGAAGGATGTGAAGAAACAGATGACGAGGCCGGGAAAAGCGGGAATGCGGCTCTTGGTGTTCACAATCCAGTACAGGGCGTAAAGAAGTGTGCTGGCAATGATGCAGACCATGCCTGCGGGATGCAGCGGACCGAGTTCTCCGCCGGCTCCGAGGGAGATGACCAGAACGCCGGTGTAGGCAAAGAGCATCCAGAAGAGTTCCCTGGCGGAAAGTTTCTGGTTCATGAGCCATGAGGCCAGAATGGCCAGCATGAGGGCCCAGGTGTAGTTGATGGGTTGTGCTATCTGGGCGGGCAGATAGTCGTAGGCCACGAAGAGCACCGTGTAGTAGAGGTAGAGCATGAAACCGAGAAGAATGCCGTTTCTCCAGTCTCTGCCGGAGAGGGACCTGAATTCGGAAAGTTTTCTTCCCGCCGCCATGGTACCCAGCAGAAAAAACGCGGCCGTGGCCATGCTCACATAGATGAGCTGCATGGGAGTGAGGTTTTCGAGAGCCACCTTGAAGGCCGTGGAAACGGTGGACCATGCAAGCATGGTCAGTCCGGCGTAGAGGAATGCTTTTGTCTGGCTAGTCATGGGAAGTGCCTGCGGGAAGAAAACGCGTTCGGGTGGGAAAAGGGGGGGGCCGTAGAACGCCGGAGGAGTCCGGGGCCGCGCCCCTGTCTGCCGCAGGGGCGCGGTGCGGATCATCAGGAGGCGCGAAGTTCGGCCATGAACAGTTTGAGCTGATCGAGAAGCTGCTTGGCAACGTCCTTGTGCTCATGAGCTATGTTGTGCAGCTGGAAGGGGTCGGTACGGCGATCGTAGAGTTCGTCGCGTTCCGGCACTTCGGTAGAGGCGGCAGCGGTGCAGGTCCACTGGGCTTCACCGTCCAGAGTGGCCATTTTCTTGTGGGCTTCGTAGGCCTTGTTGTAGAAGGCGGTGTCGCGGTCTTCCACCACGTTGGCCTTGGCGAGCTGACGCAGGTGGGCGGTGGAGGCGGCGAGATCCTGGCCGTAGATGCCGAAGCGGGCGTCGGCTACGGTCTTTTCGTCGTCCTTGAGCCAGTGGATGAACGACCAGTCTTCGGTGATGATGGACCAGGAGTAGCGGAAGTAACCGGCGATGGCGAAGTCGCGCACCTTTTCCACTTCACCGCGGATCATGGGCAGCAGGCTGTGACCCTGCATGGAGGGATGCACGCCGAGACCCAGCCAGTCGCAGACGGTGGGAGCCACGTCGCAGGATTGTACGAAACCCTTGAGCCGCTGATTGCGGGGCAGACCGGGGCCGCGGACGATCATCGGGGTATGAGCCAGCTCTTCATAGGGCCAGGGGCGGCACTTGCGCATGATGCCGTGACCGTGTTCGCCCTTGCCCATGGGAGAGCCGTGGTCGGAAACCAGCATGACCATGGTGTTGGATTCAAGGCCGAGGTCGTGGATGGCCCTGGTCAAATGGCCGAACCACTTGTCCACGTTGGTGAGCTTTTCGGCATAGAGCATACGGATGTGATGAAGTTCCTCATCGGTGTACATGCCTTCCACGTGGGCCTGAATGGGGAGAAACATGTCCTTGCCCTTGTAGTCGGGGTCGTACATGCACTTCTTGTCGGGATCATAGACGGATGGGGCATCCCAGGGTTCATGGGGATCAAAGCAGTCGATCCACATGAAGAACGACTTGTTCTTGTCTACGCTGGCAAGGTACTTGGCGGCCTCCTTGAAGATATGGGCGGCGTGCTGATCTTCATCGCTCTTCCAGTACTGACGTTCCTTCAGGTGGCATTCGATCTGGTTGAGCAGAGGGCGCACCACGTTTTCGCCGAGGATTTCGTCGGCCTTGTCGATGACGTGCTGTTCCACATAGTCTTCGGCCTTGAACATGGGGGTCAGATCGTCCTGGGCATAGTACTGATGGTCTGTTTCATGGCCGTGCAGGAAGTACACACGGTCGAAGCCGCGGGAGTAGCCGAATTTGGGCAGACGCCAGGGGCCGGCGTCATAGACCAGATAGGTTTCGACGGGCTGTCCCCAGCAGAGGTCGGCAATGGTGGTGTCGTCGATGTCGAGCTGCGACCAGCCCTTCACGGGCAGAGTGTAACGGCCGGTGAGCATGGAACGGCGGCAGGGCACGGTGGGAAGGCTTTCGGTGTAGCAGTTCTCGAACAGCGTACCTTCAGAGGCAAAACGGTCGATGTTGGGGGTTTTGATCCAGGAGTTGCCGTAGCAGCCCAGATAGTTGAACTGCATGGTGTCGCACATGACCACAATAGCGTTTCTGATTTCTCGCATGGTTTTGATCCTCTTGAGGTTATTGAACAAGATTACTTTCCGGCCAGGGACATAAGGAGGGCCTTATTGCGGTCGGATTCCTTCTGAATGAATGCCAGGGTGTCGGCGGTGTTGAGGTAGCCGGGAGCAAGGCCGAGCTTGTCGAGGGCATCGGCGAACTCGGGAGATTCGCAGGCCTGCTTCATGGCGGCGCTCAGCTTGCTTACCACATCGGCGGGAATGCCCTTGGGAGCGAACAGACAGGTCCACTGGCTGATGACGAGATCCTTGCCTTCTTCCTTGGCTGTGGGGCAGTCAGGGAAGGCCTTGTCACGTTCGTTGCTGAGCAGAACGAGGGGCTTCACTTCAAAGTTCTTGATAGTGCCGGCGGTGGTGGCGTAGAGCTGGGCGCGGTTGCCGGCCAGAGCCTGGAAGGCGTCGGCGTCGCCGTTGAAGGGCACGTGGTTCTGAGAAGGCATGCCGTACTGCTTGAAGAAGGCGAGTTCGGCGAGGAAGGGCACGGAACCTGCGCCGGCTGAAGCCCAGAAGAACTTGGAAGGAGCTTCCTTGACGGCCTTGCCCAGTTCGGCGGTGGTGTTCCAGGGTGCGTTCTTGGGAGTGACGATGTAGTAGGGCGCGTTGACTGCACGACCGATGATGGTGAAGGTGTCGATCGAGTAGGGCAGCTTGCGCATGTGGGGATGAATGGCCAGAGGCGCGCTGGGACAGAAGCCGAGGGTATAGCCGTCGGGTTTGGCCGTGGCCACGGCATTCATGCCGTTGAGGCCGGAGGCGCCCACGATGTTCTGCACGGCTACGTTCTGACCGAGGAGTTTGGACATTTCCGTGGCGAGCAAACGTCCGATGATGTCGGCTTCACCGCCTGCGCCGAAGGGGACAATCACGGTGATGGGACGTTCAGGATAGTCGGCGGCGTGTGCGTTCTGCGTGAGATCGGGGGTAAGGGTTGCAGCGGCAATGGCTAGTCCGGCAAGAAGTTTCCTGATCATAAGGCTCTCCTTTAGAAGTTGGGTTCACAGGTTCGTTTATCCCTGGCCTTTCTGAAGAAAGGCAGAACGAGCAGGATCAGAGCTACGGCGAAGAGGACTATGGCCACGGGGTGTTCGAGGGTGTAGTCCGCGAGGGAGCCACCGCCCATGTAGATGGCCACCTGACTCATGCGGTACTCGAGCTGATTGCTGAGCACGTAGCCGATGAGCAGCGGCGCGACCGGGAAGTCGGTGAGACGCATGAGGAAGGCTACGACGCCGATGACGAGGGTTACCCAGATGTCGAACATGCTGCTTCTGGGCAGATACACGCCGATGAGGGAGCAGATGACGATGAACCCGAGCAGAACGGCCGTGGGGAAAGCAATGATCTTGCCGAAACCGCGGATGCAGATCCACGCCGCCGGGATGAGGGCGAGGTTGGCCATAATGAGCAGAATGAAGGTGGCGTATACGATGTCGGGGTTGTCGGCCATGAGACGCACGCCGGGGGTGATGCCGTGCAGGGTAAGGGTGGCCAGCATGAGGGCCATGGTGGGTTCGCCGGGAATACCCATGGCCAGCGTGGGCACGAGTGCACCGCCGGATACGGCGTTGTTGGAGGATTCCGCGGCGATGAGGCCGTCGGGTTCGCCCTTGCCGAAGTTGTCGCGGGCAGGGGAGATTCGTTTGGCCGAAGAGTAGGCTATGAAGGTTGCCGCCGTAGCGCCGGTGCCGGGCAGAATACCCAGACCGCAGCCGAGGAAGGAGGAGCGCAGAAGGTTGGAAATGCGCCCCTTGACTTTCCAGTCGGACCAGGAGGGGAGCTTCATGCTGGTGCAGTGGATGACACTAGGGGCCTTTTCCGAGAAGGACTCATAAACGCGGTAGAACAGTTCGGCGAGGGGGAAGACGCCCACAACTACGGGCATGAGGTCGATGCCGGAAACGAGATTCTGGCTGCCGAAGGTAAAGCGCATCTCTCCGGTCTGCGGATCGTTGCCGATGGTGGCTAGGAAGAGACCGGCCACCCCCATCATGATACCCTTGACGTGATTGTCGTCGGAGAGGCTGGTGATGCAGGCAAGGCCCATGCAGATGAGGGCGCAGATTTCCAGCGGGCCGCCGTATTTCACGGAAAGGGCGGCGAGGGTGGGCGCTGCGAGTACGAGTACCACGCAGGAAATGAGGCCACCGAGTACCGAAGACATGGTGACCCAGCCGAGGGCTTCCCGTGCCTGACCTTTCTTGGCCATGGGATAGCCTTCCATGCCGGTGCATGCCGATTGCGGCGTGCCGGGAGTGTTGAGAAGCACGGCGGAAATGCTGCCTCCGTAAATGGATGAGGCATATACGCCGAGCAGCAGGGCGATGGCCGGACCGCTGCCCATCTTGAGGGTGAAGGGAATGCATATGGTGATGGCCACGGCCGTTCCGAGACCGGGCAGAGCGCCGATGACGGTGCCGAACAGAACGCCGAAGGCCAACATTCCCAGACAGAACGGATCGGCGATGGTTCCTAATGCGTGGAAGATATTTTCAAACATGGATATACCTGCCTGTCTGCACTATAGAAGAGCGAGGAAGAAGGGGCGTGGCATGGGAATGCCCAGCAGCTTTTCAAAGGAAAGCCAGGCAAGCAGCGCCACCATGACGGCGACGGGAACGGTGAGCTTGTTCCTGTAGCCCATGATCCAGAAGAACACGAGAAGGAAAAGAAGCGTACTGCCGAACAGGCCGATGTATTCGAAGGTGAAGACGTACGCGACGATGCAGAGCAGAACCTTTCCCAGTTGTATCCGGGCCTTCTTGAAGTCGTACCAGTCGTTTTCGTCCCTGGGGCCGAGCAGATAGAGAACGCTTGCGCCGATCCAGATGAAGATGAGTATCTTGGGATACGTCATGATGTGCATGGCGTTCGGATCCGCAAAGAGCATTTCGTGGGGGGCCATGGCCACCTTGAGCAGGCAGAGTCCGATGAGCAGAAATATTCCGCCTGCGAGAATGTTGCCTCGTTTCACCATCATACCTCCTGAAACTACGTCTTTTTTATTCTTCGGAAGGGTGAGTGTAGAGGGAAGCCAGAAATTCGCGGCATTGCTTTTCGGTGATGACCGTCTGCGGAGTGAGGCTCCAGTACCTGTCCATGATTTCCAGAACGGGAACTCTGGCAAGAAGGTTTTCGCGACTGAGGAGCGGAGGTTCGGAAATGATTTTTACAACGCCCTTCAGGCCCAGGGAGCGCATGGCCCGGTAAAGATTGGCCTCGATGATGCGTATGCGTTCGACATCGTTATCCCAGATGGAAATTTCGGTGTTCATGAAGAACTCCTTGTGTATGAAATAACGATTATAGTTTTTAAATATTTTAGTCAACGGATAATTTTTATAATTTGCACAAAATTAATTATATATAATAAATAAAAATAGTTATATAAAAATAATTTTGAAAAAATATTAAAAAAATACGTTTCGGTGGACAATGGAGCAGTTTGATGTTAGGAAATATCAGTTTTTTGAGATCACTCTAAGGGAACGCCATGATTTTTGACGACCAGACTCTGACAGCGGGATATGCTTTTGCCGCACAACTGTACGAAGCGCACAAGGAACTCTCCGCACATGATCTGAAGCTTGTCATGCTGGCTGCGGTGGGGAATGTGCCGCTGAGTTCCTCCGCACTGGAGCGCATACGGCAGCGCATTCAGCCCCATTGTGAAGGGTGTGATCGTATTTTATTTGTTATTACAGTGCTTTGTGAGTTGGATAGAATTTCAGGGGACAGGCAGATGCCGCCTGTCCGCGTCATCGATATCATGAGCCATATTCAGGCCTTCCGGGAGAATATGCCGGAAGGCGCCGTCATAGAATGCCACGGGAACAGCACTCTGCCCTTGGTGCTGTGGTTCGCCTTCCGCAAGGCCGTCGTGTACTTTACCGGAGACAAGGCCTTTGCGGCTTGCTGCTCGGCCATTGCCGGACATGACATTCTCTGGATATCGCCTGACGAGCCTTTTGTTGCCGATGCCTATCACTTCGTTTCCCTGTCCAGGGGGAATCTGGCTGTTCCGGCGTTCTACCGCAAGCTGTTCCGTGCTCATTATCTGGGGGCCGTCATTCTCACCACATGGTCGTTCCTCAACTGCGACAGTCCCAGAATTCTTCAGTTGAAACAGAAGTTCATCAGCAGCGGAGAACTCAGAACCGTGATTCAGCTCCCTTCGGGAATCATGCACAGAACACTTCCCGCCCTGCTGCAGCTGGTTCCGTGCCGGGGGGGAAAGCAGGGAAACGTACGCCTCATCAACGCCAAGGAATGGTTCATTTTCGGCCATGCGGGAACCATAGAGGTCAGCTATCTCACACCCATTCTGGATCAGGTGGACAGAAAACCGCATGCGGAAGGCGCTCAGCGTGCGCCCATGCCTCCAGCGGAGGATGTTTCTGCGGCGGCGCTCATTCTTCGTCAGTGCGATCTGCGCATGCGTGATCTGCAGGTGCTGCACAGCAACGCGGAGCATTCCGAACGCCTTGAGGAATGCGCCACGCTCATTCGCGGGCAGATGCTGCCGACAAGGGCACCGCATGAAATCGCGCATGAATACAGGGAAGTCATGCTCACCGACATTGATGAATTCGGACTTATCGCATCGGCGAGCCGCGTGGTGGATAATGTCCCGCGGCTTTCTCCCTCGCGTGAGGTGGCGCTGTTGCGAAAGAATGATATTCTGCTCAGCAGCAAGGGATCGCTCCAGTCGCTGGGCCGGGTGGGCATTGTGGTGGATACCATGCCCAATTGGCTGCCGAATCAGACGTTCTATCTCATTCGGGCGGAAATCGTCGATCCTGTGTGGTTGTTCTACTTTTTACGGTCGCGCACGGCTCAGGAGTATTTTCAGTCTCACTGTTCCGGGACCACTGTTCCCCAGATTAAGGTGGGAGATCTCTCTTCGCTGCAGATTCCTGTTCCCGATGACCGGCAGCTGCAGGAAATGCACAGAATCCATGAGGACATGCTGAAGGGTGTGAAGAAAATTCAGAAGCTGAAGAAACAGCAGAAGCTGCTTCTGGAGAAGAGCCAGCAGGCTTTCGACAGCATGTCCCGATAGTCGGGAGAATAGGGCGTTTCGCATGCAAGTTTCCTCCATGGCAAAACGCTCTAGTCACGATGTCCGGCGACCACAAAGAAGACCGAACCGACAATGCAGATACAGGCGGTAAATACCACCATACTGATCCTCTCGCCGCCGATCAGCCAGCCAAGGAAGACACCAATCACAGGATTTACATATTCAAAGGAGACAGCCACTTCCGTCCGGGTGTTCATGAGCAGCCAGAAATAGCTGGTGTACGCGACGATGCCGCTGAAAAGCACCAGAGCGGCAAGAGCAAACCAGCTTTCCGGGGTGACGGCGGCAGGGACGACACGTTCGCCAAGCGCGGCTGCGGCCAGAAGAGACTGCAGACCTCCGATGAACATGAGCAGGGCGCTCACCCGCATGACGGAGAGCTTTGTTTCTCCTGCATGAACCTTGGAGTAGAAGGAACCCGTGACCCAGCCCAGTGTCCCAAGCAGCAGGAACACAGGACCCCACCAGGATGTCAGCCCGGACATCCCCTGGTTCAGACTGAGCAGCAAGATACCGAATGTGCCGCCCGCAAGCCCGATGTATTGCAGTTTGCGAGGCCGCGGCTCATGCAGAAAGAGCCAGCCTCCAATGACCATCCATATAGGCACCATGCCTGCAAACATGCCCGCAACGCCGGAAGGCACCGTTTCCTGACCTTTGCAGAGAAAACCGCTGCTGATGAGCACCATGAAAAAGGCAAGAATAAAACATTGTCTGCAATCGGCGAACGTGGGACGCGTTCTTTCTCCGTACAGCCATGTAGCCAGGTATAGAATTCCTCCGGCCAGGCTCATCCGGATGCCGCAGAGCAAAAAGGGCGGAAAGCTTTCCAGCGCGAATTTTACGCTGATATAGCAGGAGCCCCACGACATATAGACCAGCACCAGACAGGCTATGGTCATGAAAAGTTTTTTTCGGCTTGCGGTCAACATGGCGGGGACTATGCCCCCCGGACGAGGGAAAATCAAGACCTCGCGGTCTGCCGGTTCAGAGCGGCGCGCCGGACAGCCAGGCTACAAGCAGCCAGCAGAAACACCATGTAGTGATATGAAGAATCCAGGGATTGATGGCTCTGCCTTCCATCCAGTGTTGTACGGTCATGAAGAACGTAATAAGACGCCCAACACCCGCGAAGACCAGAAAACCTATGGCGGCAAGAATGCCGTACTTGAAGGCCGCGGCCAGAGCCAGCCCCAGCGAGATGAAGGTGGGCAGGCAGGCGGGGGGGATGCCCCTCCCGGAGGGAAAGGTTGTATAGAATATCCGGGTGAAGTGAGCGCTCTGAGTGGCTTGCCTGTATTCTTCGTGCGGAGAGCCGGATGAGTCCGGATGAACAAGTTCCGCTTCCACGACTCGAGGGAGGGGAAAGGGCGTCCCGCACCGGGGGCAGGAGAGACTTTCATCAGGAATTTCGGCGCGGCAATTGGGGCAGATCATGAAGTCTCCGAAAAAGATGAGGTGATAACGCCTGAACATTCGAATATTTTATACATAATCATGATTGCAGAAAAAGCAAGAATGGTTTTACACCCGCGATGCTGTGGAAAACACCTGAACCATCCGCAGGCAACTTTACTCTGCCCGGACAGCATACGGGATTAGAGCATTTCGCGTGTGAAATGCTCTGCGGAGTCGGGCAGGGCGAGACTTCGCCGCTCCGATGAAGGCGTGAAACCTGCGAGCAGGAACATGGGAGCCGGCCGGCAGATATTTTCAAATGCAAAACGCCCTAAGATTTACCTGGGTGTGGAACTGCCTGCTGGTTTTGATTTGATGTATTGTCGCCTTCCACGCGAACCATGCGATATCCTATGCCCATATGTGTTTTTATATAATTGCACTGAGGGGATATATGTTCAATCTTTTTTCGGAGTGTAGCCATAAATACGCGTAGGGAAGGAAGGTTCTGTTCCAGTGAATTTCCCCATACTGTCTGGAGAATAAATCTGTAGGTAAGCACCTTTCCTACATTGTGGGCAAGAAGGCATAAAAGTTTATACTCCATGGGGGCAAGATGAATTTCTTTTCCTGACACTGTTACGGTACCTGCGGTATAGTCCAGAAAAAGCTCACCGTTTTCAAAGGAATTTTCATCGTGTGAATCTCTGTCCCGATCATAATGCACGCGGCGCAGCGCGGCCCGCAGTCTGGCCAGCAGTTCTTCCACACTGAAAGGTTTGGTCAGATAGTCATCAGCTCCCGCATCCAGCGCAGCTACCTTGTCATCGCCTTCACTGCGGGCGCTGACGACAATAATGAACATCATGCTCCATTGTCTGACTGCTTTGATGACCTCCACTCCGTCCATATCGGGCAGACCCAGGTCAAGCAGCATGACGGAGGGATTGCTGCGTGCGGCTTCGGCCAGAGCGGCTCGTCCTGTGGAAACGAGTACAGGCTCCACTTCCTGACGTTCCAGTGTCGTTGAAATAAGTGCGCGGATGGCCTTGTCGTCCTCCACTACAAGTACGCGTTCCCGAAAAAGGGGCGTACCTCCGAGATCGGAACCCATGGTTACTCCTGCATGGAATTGCACAGCGAAAGCTCTTCGGCTTCACGTTGCAGATTGAAGAAAAACACTGTCCCTACAGGCATGTTGTCACGAACGCCGATTTCACCGCCCATAGCCTGGATGATGCTTCTGCACAGCGCCAGCCCTATGCCCATGCCGCGTCTGCCGTCTCCCTTTCCCGTAGAGGTTGTGTAAAACATTTCAAAAATATGTTCCTTGTCAGCCTTGGGGATGCCGGAACCTTCATCGGCAACCTCGACAACGACTTCCTTTCCTCTGGGAATGGCTCTGATAGTGATGGAAGAATCCTCCGGGGAATGCCGGATGGCATTATCCAGCAGATTGACAAGAACCTGCACGGTCAGCCGGGCATCCATACGCGCAAGGAGAAGCGGTGCGGCAAATTCCGTTTTCAGCCTGCGCCGTCCTGCACGCGGACGTATGATGTTTACAGCCTCCTGCACCACATCTTCCACGAGTTCGGCTTCCATACGGAGTGTAAAACCATACTGTTCAAGGCGGGTCAGCGCCAGAATATTTTCTACCATGTCGACGAGATAACGGGCTTCGTCCTCAATGGCGTCGGCCAGTTCATGCCTGCGAGCGGGCGGCAGCATGTCCGCGTTGCTGGAAAGCATGGCGGCGTTGCCGTAAATGGAGGTCAACGGTGTGCGCAGATCATGGGAAATGGTGCGCAGGACATCGGCATGCAGTTTTTCCTGCTGGACTCTGGCTCGTATTTTCGCATTGGCATGTATCAGTCTTTCCTTTTCGATGGCAAGAGCGCATTCGCCGCTCAGTGCAAGCACCAGATTTTTTTCCGCCGCATCGAATACGCGGGAAGCTCCGTCATCATCCGGCCTGGCGAAGCCGAAGACGGCAAAGACTTCCCTGTGGCCGGCTATGGGGATATAATGGCAAAATGCGCCGGGCAGAGTATCCGTTCCCGCTCCGGCAGGCCGATTGTTTTTCATAACCCACTGGGCCACGCTCTTTTCGTTGCTCCTGGTAAGCAAGGTGGAAGCAGCCGCATCCTGTCCATCCGCTCTGAGATGGATCTGAGGCCGTCCAAGCGCGCCGTCGTGCACCGGGTAGCATACAACGTGACACCCCAGCAGCGCACGAAACTGGCGGCATGCTTCTGTCAGCATGGCTTCTTCATTTTCAGCCTGCTGCAGACGCCTGCTGTTGGTCAGCATGAGTTCGGTATATGTGGCTCTGCGTATGCTCTGCTGAGCCTGGGCCTGGGTACGGCTGGTAAGCGCGCTGGCTGAAAGGGCAACCAGGAACATGAGTGTGAAGGTAATGAAGTAGCTGAGATCATAGACGGAAAGGCTGAAAAGGGGGGGGACGAACAGACAGTCGAAAAGCAGAACGCTCATGGCGGAGGCTGCCGCACCATACCAGGGGCCTGCGGTAAAGGCGGCAATGCCCAGCACGCCGAACATGTACAGTCCGGTAATACCGATGTCATGCACGCCGCAAAGACGCAGCAGCCAGCCGCCCGCGCTGCACAGGCATAGAATCAGTCCGGTTATTCCCCACTGCTTCCAGGATGAAGGCGGTGTGCCCAGCAGAGATCCGAGATTCCGGAAATGCCGCTTCCGTCGCGAGGGGTGGGAGGAAATCGGCTGTGAATCAGGAATAATGTAGATGTCTATTTCCGGCGCGAGTTCCGCCAGGCGCTCCACCAGCGTCGGCACTTGTCTGAACAGATGCTTGCCGGCAGGAGATCTGCCCAGGACAATCTTGCTGACCCCGCTGAGTTTGGCGTATTCTGCTATTCTCGCGGGGATATTGCTTCCCCGTGTTTCGACCACTACGGCGCCCAGCTCTTCAGCGAGCTTTACGTTGGCCAGCAGAGCCGGATCTTTGGAGCGTTTCTCTCCCTCGCTGTTCTGAACATACAGAGCCGTAAAGTCGGCATGGAAAGCGTCCGTCATTCTTGCGGCCGTGCGGATGACCCGTGCATTGCTGGGGGCTCCGGAAAGACAGATGAGAATATGTTCCTTGACCTGTCTCCGCCCGCTTCCGGATGGGGATTCAGCCTGGGCGGCACGATTGACCCGATCCGCCATGCGGCGCAGGGCTATTTCACGCAGACCGGTAAGGTTGGCAGGAAGAAAGAAGTGTTCCAGCGCCCGCTGGGCCTGTTTTTCCCTGTAAATTTTTCCGGCTTTCAGCCTGAGTATGAGTTCTTTCGGTTCAATGTCGACAAGCTCCACCTGGTCGGCCTGATCAAAAACGTTGTCCGGCAGGCGCTCGCGTACGACAACTCCGGTGATGGATGCCACCAGATCGTTGAGACTTTCAAGATGCTGAACATTGACGGTCGTCCAGACGGAAATACCCGCCCGCAGAATCTCTTCAACATCCTGATAGCGCTTGGTGTTGCGGCTGCCGTGCGCGTTGGTGTGGGCCAGTTCGTCCACCAGAAGAACTTCCGGCTTGCGCGCCAGCGCCGCATCCACATCAAGTTCATTAAGGGTGACATTTCTGTAGGAAATACGGAGAAGCGGGAGCTGTTCAAGACCATCAAGCAGTGCGGATGTTTCCGGGCGGGGATGGGGTTCGACATAACCGGCGACGATGTCTATTCCCTGCGCCTTGGCCGCATGCGCGGCCTTGAGCATGGCGGTGGTCTTGCCCACTCCGGCGGCATAGCCGAAGAAGATTTTCAGCATTCCTTTCCGGGGGGAAGAGGCGAGTGAGGCATCCTGAACCATGGCAATGCTTTCCGACTGCTTGGAAATTCGGGTTGGCGGAAATACTTTCCAGCCGGCATTTTCTCCGGCGCACGGCGACGCCTTGCGGATGCTCCCCGCACGGCATCAGAGTGCCATGCGGAAAGCATCCATGGGGCGTGTGAAAGTGTCCGTCAGAACCGCTCGGGTAATGAGGAGAGCGGAGGCAGGCATGAGGACACATTCAGATGAAAGCGCGTCAGCGGGAGGTCTGAAGCAGACCCAGTTCACCTGCAATGTCCAGATTCACCATAAGGACATTAACGGTTTCTCCTCCGAAAATTCCGAGGAATTTACCCCGAGTGTGCCTTTTTACAATAGCTTCCAGACGCTCTTTTGACAATCCTGTGGCCTCGGCCATGGCCGGAATTTGAATCGCTGCGGCAGCGGGGCTGATATACGGTTCAAGTCCGGACCCGGACGCCGTGAGCAGATCTGTCGGAATGTCCTCCTTGCTTACGGAAGGATTGTTCCGCAGAAATTCCTCCAGATCCTTTTCAACGCGCTCGGCCAGAGCGGGATTGGTCGGCCCGAAGTTCTGTGAACCGGAAGCCACGCCGGCATAGCTGCCGCTGTCCCTGTCTGCCTGAGTATAGGTGTTGTAGTTGTAGGCGGAGGGACGGCACTTCATGAATCGTGCGTCCGTAAACGCCTGTCCGACCAGTTTGGAGCCTACCGCGTGTCCGTTCACTTCAATAAGGCTGCCGTTGGCCTTTTCCGGAAAGATGGCCTGGCTGAGCCCCGTCATCAGAACCGGATAGGCCAGGCCGCAGATAATCAGCAGTACCAGCGTCAGCAGTACAGGCTTCTTTATTTCGTTCACCATGACACTCATTCCTGTTGTTTCCGCGTTCAGGCGGGTTGGATTATTCATCGTACTCCCCCTTGTGGGAAGGGGGAGGCGTCTCCTGCGGCCATCGCATGGAGCCGTCCCAGAGATGCCGCGGCCGTGCATGGCACACGACCGCGGATTCCCGTTACATTCCCATGGCCGCCAGCATGGGGGCGATAATCAGATCAATCAGCTTGATGCCGACAAAGGGAGCAATGACGCCGCCCAGTCCGTAAATCAGCATGTTTCGGGCCAGCATCTTTTCCGCGCGCATGGGTTTGTAGGTTACGCCGCGCATGGCGAGGGGAATCAGGCATGGAATGATGACTGCGTTGAAGATCAGCGCGGAAAGGATGGCGCTGAGCGGCGTGGCCAGTCCCATGACGTTCAGAACCTGCAACTGGGGAATCACTACCATGAACATGGCGGGAATGATAGCAAAATACTTGGCGATGTCGTTGGCGATACTGAAGGTCGTCAGCGATCCGCGCGTAATCAGGAGCTGCTTGCCGATTTCCACCACATCCAGCATCTTGGTGGGATCGGAGTCGAGATCGACCATGTTGGCGGCTTCCTTGGCGGCCTGGGTCCCGCTGTTCATGGCTATGCCCACGTTGGCCTGCGCAAGGGCGGGAGCATCGTTGGTGCCGTCGCCGGTCATGGCCACGATCTTGCCGTTGGCCTGTTCTGCCTTGATGGCCCTGATTTTGTCTTCCGGCTTGCACTGTGCGATAAAGCTGTCCACGCCGGCTTCCTGCGCGATGGTCGCGGCAGTCAGCGGGTTGTCGCCTGTGCACATGATGGTCTTGATGCCGATGGCGCGCAGCCGCGCAAAACGCTCCACCAGACCTGCCTTTATGGTATCCTTGAGGTAGATGACGCCGAGAATGCGGTTATCCACGCTGACGACCAGCGGCGTTCCGCCCTTTTCCGCGACCTGGTTGACGTGGTGTTCAAGGTCTTCCGGAAGGCTGCCGCCCTTTTCCTTCACATAATTCTGGATGGCGTCGGAAGCGCCCTTGCGGATCTGCGTTCCGTCAGGCAGGTCCACACCGCTCATGCGCGTCTGCGCTGTAAAGGGGATGAACTCCATGCCCTGAACTTTTTCCACAGACGTTCCGTTCAGCTTTTCTCCAAGTTCGATGACAGATTTGCCTTCGGGGGTATCATCCTCCACGGAACTCATCATCGCGTATCTGACAAGTTCACCGGCGTCCACGCCGCGCACGGGAATGAACTCCGCGGCCATCCGGTTGCCATATGTGATGGTTCCGGTCTTGTCCAGAATCATGGTGTCCACGTCGCCGCAGACTTCAACAGCCTTGCCGGAAAGGGCGATGACATTGAATCTCGCCACGCGATCCATGCCGGCAATGCCGATGGCGGAGAGAAGACCGCCGATGGTGGTCGGAATCAGACATACCGTGAGGGCAATCAGCGTGGAGATCGGCAGATGCACGCCGCTGTATACGGCCATGGGATACAGGGTGACAACGACGATCAGGAAGATGATGGTAAGGCTGACCAGCAGCGTGTTCAGCGCGATTTCGTTAGGTGTTTTCTTGCGGGAAGCGCCTTCGACGAGGGCGATCATCTTGTCCAGAAAGGATTCGCCGGGGTTGGAGGTGATGCGGATTTTAAGCCAGTCGCTGGCCACGGTAGTACCGCCGGTGACGGACGAGAAGTCTCCTCCGCTTTCCTTCAGCACCGGAGCGGATTCGCCGGTGATGGCGGATTCATCCACGGAAGCCACGCCGTCAATTACTTCGCCGTCATTGGGGATGAGTTCCCCCGCCCGGACCAGGACGATATCGCCTTTCTTCAGCGCGTTGGCGTTGATGATGTTTTCCGAGCCGTCCGCACGCAGGATGCGCGCCTGCATGTCCTTCTGCGTTTTTTTCAGGCTTTCGGCCTGGGCCTTGCCCCGACCTTCGGCCACGGCTTCGGCAAAGTTGGCAAACAGCAGCGTGATCAGCAGTATGGCGGATACGATTGCGTTGTAGGCCGTCAGATTATTATTGCCGTCTCCTCCGAAGAGATTCGGGAAGAAGCACAGCAGCAGGGTCACCACAAAACCAGCTTCCACCACGAACATGACCGGGTTTTTAATCATGTATATGGGGTTCAGCTTCGTGATCGAGCCGATCAGGGATGATTTCAGAATATCCGCGGTAATAAATGCGGTTTTCGTTTTTTTGCTCATGTCCGTAACTCCTAGCCCCACAAAATCATGTGTTCCGTAAGCGGTCCGAGAACCAGCGCGGGGAAAAACGTCAGCGCGGCAATGATGACAACGACCATGAACAGGGACACGGTAAAGGTGCGGGTATCGGTTCTCAGTGTGCCGATGGATTCGCTGACCGGCTGCTTCAGCATGAGCGAGCTGGAAATGGCCAGCGCAATGACGATGGAAAGATAGCGGCCGAAGAACATGGCCAGACCGGCAGTTACGTTCCAGAACAGGGAGTTGTCCGCCAGGCCTTCAAAACCTGAGCCGTTGTTGGCTGCGGAAGAAGCATATTCATACAGCACCTGGGTCAGGCCATGCGGTCCCGGATTGGTAATGCCCGCCAGCCCGTCCGGCACGGCCACGGCCAGGGCGGAAAAGCCCAGAATCAGCAGAGGATGGATGATGATGCACAGGGCTGCCAGCTTCATTTCCCTGCCTTCAATCTTTTTGGCCAGATATTCGGGTGTGCGTCCCACCATCAGTCCGCAGACGAACACGGTCAGTATTACATAGATGAGCATGTTGACCAGTCCCACGCCTTCGCCGCCGAACACGAAATTGAGCATCATGTTGATCAGCGGGACCATGCCGCCAATGGGCGTCAGTGTGTCATGCATGTTGTTGACCGTACCGGTGGTAAAAGAGGTGGTTACGGTCGTGAACGTGGCGGACTGGGCAATGCCGAAGCGTACTTCCTTGCCTTCCATACTGCCCATGTCCTGATTCAGCCCCACCTGTTCCAGTCTGGGATTTCCCGCGAGTTCCGAAGTATAGCAGGCGGCCAGTCCGATGAGAAAGATGGCGAACATGACGGCGAAGACGGGTTTGGCTTCACTGCCCAGCACGATACCTTCCTTCCTGCCTTCCTTTTCCGCCTTCTGCCTGCGGCGATCTCGCACCATCAAGCCGAACATGACGACGAAGGCGCCGGGCAGAAGCATCATGGACAACATTTCAAGCATGCTGGTGAACACGTTGGGGTTTTCCAGAGGGGTAGTTGAGTTGGCCCCGAGGAAACCGCCGCCGTTGGTTCCCAGATGCTTGATGCTCACCAGCGAGGCGATGGGTCCCATGGCGATGTCCTGATATTTTCCTTCGATGGTCTGGACGGTGACATTGGCCGAGAAGTTCTGCGGACATCCTTGCGACACGAGTACCAGCCCCACCACGATGGCAAGCGGCAAAAGCACGCGGGTCGTGTTCCTGACAAGATCACGGTAGAAATTGCCCATGTTTCTGCAGGTGCCTGAAAGGCCGCGGACAAAGGCCATGACCACGGCACCGCCGGTGGCCGCGGAGGTGAACATCATGTAGATGATGACCAGCATCTGGCTCAGATAGGAAAGGCCGGATTCGCCTGAATAATGCTGCAGGTTGGTGTTTGTCATGAAACTGATGATGGTATTGAATGACAAACTGGCTTCCATTGAGCCGATGCCGTTGGGGTTGAACCATGGAATGAACTGGATGCGCAGGATCAGATAGCCGATAAAGACCATCGCCGCATTGGTGGCGACAAGCGCCACTGCATATCTTTTCCAGCTCATTCCCTCGTCATCAATGCCGCATATCCGGTAAATGACGTTGTCCAGCCGATCAAATACCGGATCGGCAAAGGTGCGCTGTTCCGTGGCAATGTGGTAAAGATATTTTCCCGTCGGGAAAATCACGACAATAAAGACAGCCAAAAATAACAGAATCTCCAGCATTTTTTATCCCTTGTATTGCCGTTAAAACTTTTCCGGGTTTGCAAGCGCGTATACCAGATACAGGCATAGCGCGGCGATCAGGATTCCAAGTGCAAGCATGGAAATACTCCTCTATTTTTCCTCAACCTGGGATTCACACCAGCAGGCAAGCGCGATGACCAGCAGAAAACAGATTATCAGCGTGCCAACCATGAAAAAATCCATACAAAACTCCTTTGCATGTTTCCGGCATCCAGTGCCGGATGTCATTTGCCCGGATGGGGACAGAGGGGGAGAGCATCCCCTCTGACAGGCAAATACAGAAGTGGATGGTATGAAGGCAGGCATAAAAACGGGATTAAAAAATGAGGTTTTATATTAAATTTTTATTAAAATCATGTTTGAATTCTAATGGTTGTCAGTCCTGTACCCGCGGCGGAGAAGGACTGCGGGCATGATGCGGCGAGACTGCACAGCATGGATCCGGCAGTCTGAAAGGGAGGGAGAAAACAGGGAGGAGAGGAGACCGGAGTGTTTCACAGAAGAGCAGGACGCTGTGCTTCATGAGGTGGAGCTGCATCTGCCGCAGGATCGGTACACGGGAATTCCTGCTTCGACGGAGACTTGACGGCAGGGAGGAAAATATTTTCGGAATTTGTTTTGAAGACAGCGCTGTTCTTCGTCAAACTCCAGTGGAAAAATGAACTTTGCAAGACTGTGGGGCCGATGAAATGCAGTTTTGCAGATCTTCCCGGAGAAACTGGAACAATGAAGAACCTGGTAGAAGTTGCCTGGCGGAAACAGAATGCCGCCGGCATATGTATGGCGGCATTCTGTTTCCGGTACAGTAGCATCAACCGGTTTTTGCAACAGCGCCTTGAATTAATGAGAACCGCAGCTTCCGCAACTGCCGCAGCACCCGCCGCCGCAGGACCCGCTTCCTCCGGGCAGAGGGTTGACGGGGTCAAGGGTGAAGCCCATGTAGGAAAGATCGATGCTCACACCGCCGATCTGTTCCCACAGGCCCTTGGATGCGCAGAATGTAAAACCGCCTTCCTCGACAACATGATCATCGTCGTTGGCTTCATCAAGAGCGAGGCCGAGATGAGGACCGCTGCATCCGCCGGGAGCAAGATAAATGCGTACAGCGGATTTGGGCTTGTCGGAAAAGAAGGCTTCAAGCTCCTTGCGAGCGCTTTCACTGAGTTTCAGCATGGAGACCCTCCGCAGGTCGTTTCAGATAGTGATTGCCGGGAGCTGACTGAAGGGACGAACCGATCGGAAGGCCTCGACAGGAGGAATCAGATACTGCAGGAACCGCCGCTGCCGCAGGAAGAGCAGGAAGATCCTCCTTCACTGGCAAGGGGCTGCCGTGGTTCGACCGTAAATCCCATATAGGACAGGTCAATATCCACGCCGCCGATTTTGTTGAGAAGTTCCGTTTCAATGCAGAATGTGAAGCCGTCCGTTTCCACCACGGTATCGTCGTCTTTAGGCTCGTCCAGAGCCAGAGTCAGCCTCGGGCCGCGTCAGCCGCCGGCAGCCAGATACACGCGAATGCCCGATTTGGGCTTGTCGGCAAAAAACGCCTCAAGTTCCTTGCGGGCATTTTCAGTCAGTTTAATCATGATTCCTCCAGATTCAGGGGTAAGATACGAGGGGAAAATTAAGAACAGCGGCGAGCTTTGTCAATGGAGCGGGAGCAAAACGCTTTGCTTGAAGGAAGAAAAAACATACTATGAACGGGCGTTCGCCAAAGCCGGTGTGTTTGGACAAGCGATGGAGCTTTATTATGGAACTGACTCTGCTGAAGCGGGAAGATATGGCAAGAACCCTGGAACGTCTGGCCAGCGAGGTTGTCGAGCGGCACGGAGCAGACGCGGAGCGTCTGCTTCTGGTGGGCATCCAGCGCCGTGGTGTTGATCTGGCGCGCCGCCTGGCCGTACTCCTGGAAAGGAAGACGGGAAAGAACATTCCCCTGGGTACTCTTGACATTAATCTGTATCGTGACGACTGGACCTCCATGGCCGCCTTTCCCGCGCTGGGAGCGTCATCCATCCCTCTGCCGCTGGAAGAGCGCAAGGTTCTTCTTGTGGATGATGTGCTGTACACGGGGCGTACGGTCCGCGCGGCGCTGGAAGCCATTCTGGACTATGGACGGCCCGACAGTGTAGAGCTTCTGGTGCTGGTGGATCGGGGGCACAGGGAACTGCCCATCCATGCAGATTATGTGGGGCGTGCCGTGCGGACGTCACGGACGGAGAAGGTAGACGTGCTGCTTGCCGAACGTGACGGAAGCGACGAGGTGCGTCTGGTGAGCCCGCGCTGATGTCTTGATGAGAAGTCGAGTCTTCCCCAATCAAGGCCGCCTGTTTCCATGTCACATCTGTTTTCCGGCTTTTTTTTCCTTCCATTTGATATACAGGTAAAGTCCGATAAGTATAATCAGCATGACGGTTTCCGCCGTCAGCGTACGCCAGATGCGCGGCGTATTCGCGAAATAGCTGCTGTGCATCAGTGTGTCGGCCAGCATATCGGCATTCCGGGGCAGACCGGAAAAATACACGCCGAGCAGCAGACCGCAGAGTATGACAAGAATACCTGCCGTAGCCCAGCTCATGGGGTAAGAGCCTCTCCATATGGGAGCGATGCGGCCGAAGCAGCGCCGCGCCGCGAGCAGGGGAAAAAGCAGAATCAGCAGCATCAGAGCTTCCGGCCAGTCGCCGCCCTGCAGAAGGGTGCCCAGAATGCCGAGACAGATGGCCCACAGGGTCATTTTCCAGGCAGAGTGTTTCCGGCTTTCAATGCCGCAGGCCAGCATGAGCAGCAGCACGCCTACCAGCCCGGTGAGCATGTGTGCGGCCTCCACAATCCAGAGCGGGATATGGGGCCGGAGAAAATGCAGTATGCGCGGGCCGGCGGGAATGACCACGTCCAGACAGAGAATCGCTCCCGCCACGAATACGGCGTAGGAAAGAATGGTGGGCAGCCAGGCACGCAGCCAGCGGGAGGCTTCCTGTTTGAGAACGTCGGCTTCGTGGCGTCGCAGATGAATTTCATATGCACCCAGCAACACGGCTACGATGAGCAGCGGCAGGAGATAGTAAATGACCCTGAAGGCCAGAATTGCGGCAAAGACATTCTGTGAGGGAATTCCGTGGGTAAGGTTCATGAGGATGACCTCAAGCACTCCCATGCCCCCGGGCACATGGGTGAGTACCACCGTAACCTGCGCCAGCAGATAGCTCGGCAGAAATTCCAGAAAGGAGACGCCGCTGTCTGCGGGAAGCAGAGCGTACAGGCAGGAGGCGGCGACAACCAGATCAAGTCCGGCAACAAAGGTCTGCGCCAGGGCGATGTGCAGCGTGGGAAGGGCGAATTCCTTGCCGAACAGTTTGATGGATCTTCCTTTCGCCCGCCAGCAGACAAGCAGATAGATCAGACACAGTCCCATCAGCGCACCGCCAAGAGGGCGGATATGGTTGGCCGTAATGCCGAGTTCGGGCGGAACATCCAGAGGAACGAACAGAAAAATGGCGCCGGCAAGCCCCATGGCGCCGACCCAGAAAGTGACGGCCAGCATAAGCACCAGGCGTACGATATCCAGTGTGCTGAACCCCCAGGCGGAATAAAGGCGGTAACGCACTGTGCTGCCGCCGAGCAGTGCGCCGAAATTGTAGCTGATGACGCATCCGACGAAGGAAACAAGGCTTACACGGGCAAGAGCAAGTTTTTTGTGAATGGCTTTGAGAGCAAGCCAGTCATAGCCAATCAGCACCATATAATTGATAATCATGAGCCCGAAAGACAGCAGCAGCTGGGAAAGCGGAATCTGGTGCAGGCTGTGCTTGATTTCTCCAAGGCTGTAGCTGCGCAGCTTGTGATACAGCAGCCATACCGCCAGGGCAAAAATGCCCAGAACCGCGACCTTGCCCAGGATGCCCAGATATTTTTTCATATTCGCGTTTTTTCTCCATATGCGCGACGCGCGCGTTTTGCCGCAGGAGGCATTCCGTGCATGCCGTTGAGCAGGTACAAGTCTATCCTCTCCAGTCCGTAGAGGCAAGGAGGCTTTCATGCCGTGCCCGGCCGCTCTTGCCGCCTGAGGGCGGTCTTTGCTTTTTGCAGGATTCCATCATTCGGCTCCTGCAAATTGCAGGGAAGGTTCAATATCTGTTTCTTTGTAATATGTTGAAATGATTAAATTCAATGAACTGGCACGGAACTTGCTCGGCGTCGGACGCTCCCGGAGAGCAGAAACGCGGGATAGAACGGGAGAGGGCCATCTCTCCATCTCCTCCTCTTTCGTTTTATCCCGCCATGCTGTTGTGGACGAAGAGTCTTGAAGGGCTTGACCGGAACAGGAGGAGGCGTGAAACTGCGTGATGCAATATGGTTTTCCGCAGCTATGCGTCGGATAGAGGAGCGGAAGGAGGCATGATGCGGCAGAACTCTGGAAAAGGCGGGCCGGCCGGGGAGACAGAAGCGGATAGACATGCTGCTCGGACTGCATGCCCTGAAAAGGAGCGCGGCGCTGTCATGGTGGCTCTGAGTTCTCTTCCCACAGATGCAGAAATGCTGGTGCGGTACGGCCTGAAGCTTGCCGCCGGCAGTGTTCCGTGCTACGCGGTGAATGTGCTCCGCCGCAGAAAAGGATTTCCTGCAGCACGATCGGGCATGCGGCGGGGTATGGATATTTCGCTGAATGCGGCGGAACGGCTTGGAGCTCGAGTCGTGTTGCTGAACGAAAATGACGTGGCGTCGGCTCTGGCTGATTTCTGCGCATCCCATGACGTGCGGGATGCGGTATTCGGCGCGTCACGCCTTTCTCCGCTGCGGGAACGGCTGCGCGGTTCGCTGCTGCTTGAGTTTCTGTATGAGTCTGTAGGAGTGGACGTGCATGTCATCAATCTGACGCCGCGATGTCTTATGCCGTGCTCATGAGATTGCGCATGGCCGGTTTCATGTTTATCTCCAAGGTATATTAGCGTTTTTCGCAACGAAAAACTCTGTTATGTCTGATGAGGAGAGAAATGAGCGCGCTGCCCTCGCTGCACAGACGCATCAGGACGTCATTTCTGCGTGTCGTGTTCCTGTTCTGGTGTACCGGCATGCTCATGCTCGCTGCCGTGTGGTTTACCGGAAGACTTCCCCTGCAGATGGTCCGCCTGAACTATGATTCGATTGTCTGGGCTTCGGAGATGGAGCGGGCGTGTGATGCCCTGCTTGCTCCACGGCTTTATCCGGAGCGGACTCCGGCCGGGTGGCGGGCATTTTTTGAGGATAACCTTGAACGCGCCGAACAGAACGTGACCGAACGTGATGAAGGAACTGCGCTTGCGTACGTTCGTTCCGCCTGGGAGGAGTTTCAGAAGGCGGAACGGCCGGACGCCATGGCTGTAAAGGCCGGTCTGCGCGAACTGGAAAGGATCAACGAAAAAGGGCTTTTTCAGCGTCTGGATGCGGGGCTGCGCTGGCGGGACGCCGTTCTGCTGGCAGGGGGACTGGGGCTGCTTGTCGTCGCGGTCGCCTCGGTATTTGTGGCAGACGCCGTGTCGGCCCGTATCGCTCATCCTTTGCGCCGGGCGGCGGAGTTGTTGCGTGCCCGGCCTGTTCCCGGACGGAGTCTGTCGCTGCCGGAGCCGCAGACTCTTGATGTCCGGGTGCTTTTTGACGAGCTGACCCGTCAGTGGGATTGGCTGGGGGAGCTTGATGCCCTTAACGTACAGCGGCTTCTTGAGGAGAAACACAAGCTTGAGCTTGTTCTGGAATCCGTGGAGGATGCCATTCTTGCGCTTGACGCGCGGGGACGGGTGCTGCTGGTCAGCCGCCGCATGCTGGGGATTGTCGGCATGTCGAGGGAAGAGATTGAGGGCAGGCCGTGGCACGAACTGACGTTTTCCGGAAATCTCCGGAAGCGGCCGGAAGGGGCGGATAACCGGGTGGACCTGGATAAGCTGCTGAGTTCCCCCGCGCGGGGAGAATGCGAGATCGGTCTGACGGAAGAAGGGGAACACCGCGCCTTCAGGGCTCGCAGCCGGGATCTGATCATTGACGGCGGTCCGGCGGGCCGGCTGCTGCTTTTGACCGATGTGACGGAAAAAGCCATGCGTGATACGCTGCGGGCCGAGATGATGGACTGGATCGGGCATGAGCTGAAAACTCCAGTGCAGTCTTTGGGGCTGGCGTCGGACTTGCTGAACAGACAGCGGGAGGACGTGGATGACTCGCTGGGCATATTGATTGACACCGTGCGCCAGGATACGGAGCGCCTGCGGGCGGTAGTCCGGCAATTCATGGATATCGCCGGAATGACCCCTGCCATGCTGCGTCTTTTTCCCGAGCGCGTGGAGCTGGGCGTGAAACTGGACGAGTGGCTGGCTCCATTTCGTCTGACGGCCAGGGAGAAGGGGCAGGAACTGGTTCTGACGCGGGATAATCCGGTTTTTGTCAATATTGATGTGGAACGTTTTGCCTGGCTGCTTTCCAACCTGGTATCCAACGCCCTTCGGGAGACGCCGCCCGGAAGACGGGTTGAAGTCGGATTGAGAACGGCGAGGGATGCCGGAAAGAGCCATGCCGAAATGAGCGTGGAGGATGAGGGGCCGGGTATTGCCCCCGAGCAGGAACAACGGCTGTTCCAGCCTTATTCCCACGGCCTGACGAAGGGAACCCGGCAGGGTCTTGCCGGGCTGGGGCTTGCCATTTCGCGTCATCTGGCGGAGGCGCATGGCGGTGCCCTGCGCTATGAGCGGGGTGCGCACGGAGGGGCGCGTTTTGTGGTGGAACTGCCTCTTGCGGATGAAGAAGCGAACGGGAAACAGGAGGAGGAAGATGACGCGGCTCAACGTGTTGATTGCGGATGATGACGACTCCATCGTCAAGACCCTGTGCATGACGGTGAAAGCCCTCGGGCACAGGGCTGCGGGCGCAGGTTCCGGAGAACAGGCCCTGCGTGAACTTGAGCGCGGAGAATTCGACTTTCTTCTGACGGACCTACGCATGGAAGGCATGTCCGGGGTGGAACTCGTGAGCGAGGCCAGGCGGATCAGGCCGGAACTGATCTGTGTGGTCATGACGGCTTTCGCCGCGTTCGACAATGCTGTTTCCGCAATCCGGGCGGGAGCGTGGGATTATCTGCCCAAGCCCTTTGACGCGGAGCAGCTTGAGCATCTTCTAGATAAAGTTTCCCAGATCGTTGGTTTGAGGAAGGAAAACGAGTCGCTGCGCTCGTCCTCGTATTTTTCCGGATTGAGTTCTCCGGCGGCGCTGGAACTTCGCTCCATGGTGGAGCGTCTGGCTCCCAGTGAGGCGACAGTGTTGCTTTCCGGTGAGACGGGGGCGGGCAAGACGGCTCTGGCACGAACCATTCATGACCTGTCGGCGCGCGCGGGCGGACCTTTTGTTGGCGTGACGTGTTCATCTCTGGCGGATACGTTGTTTGAATCCGAAGTGTTTGGACACGTCCGCGGCGCATTTACCGGGGCGGTCAGGGACAAGCCCGGCAAGTTTGAACAGGCGGAAGGCGGAACGCTGTTTCTTGACGAAATCGGCGAGCTTTCTGCATCTTCGCAGGCCCGGCTGCTGCAGTTTCTGGAAGACAGAACCGTGGAGAGGGTCGGCTCCAGCCAGGCGAGGCGGCTTGATGTGCGCGTTATCGCCGCGACCAACAGAAACCTGGCGGCTTCGGTGGAGCGGAGAGAGTTCCGCGAAGATCTTTATTACCGTCTGAATGTATTTGAATGCCGTATTCCTCCCTTGCGTGAACGGCGCGAAGATATTCCTTTCCTTGCCCGGCGTTTTCTGCAGGAGGCCGCGTTGCGCAACGGCCTGACGGAGGAGCCGCGCCTGTCGGAGGAAATCCTGTCCAGACTGTGTCTGTATGAATGGCCGGGCAATGTGCGGGAACTGCGGAATGCCATGGAACGGGCGGCTGTACTTGCCGCCGGACGCGAGGTGAAGACGGGCGATCTGCCGGCGGCGCTGTCCGAGGCACTGGCCGGAGAAGGCGGCAGCCTGCGTTTTCCGACGTTGCGCGAGGTGGAGGAAGCCCATATCCGCCGGGTCCTGGGTATGGGGGTCAGTATGGAACGGGCCGCCGAAATGCTGGGTATCAACAGTGTGACGTTGTGGCGCAAGCGCAGGGAAATGGAGGAGAGAAAGAAGGTGGAGCATGGGGCTGAAACAGAGGTTTGACGAGACTGCTTTCCGTCCGTCCGCCTTGGCGGGCTCCCGTTCTGCCCGACGTTATGCGCATGTTGTTTTGAAGCAACTTTGAAATGCACGCCAATATGATACGGAGGCCCCATGGCTGCTGTGTGTTCCTTTGATTTCAATCAGGCATGGCTTCAGACGCATGGCGTCCGCTGGCTGGACATGCTGCTGGCCGAGCGGGGGTTGTCCGCGCACACGGTGGATGCCTATCGACAGGATCTGCGTGCGCTTGGAGAGTTCTGTGAGAAAAGCGGAATCTGTTCCGCCCGGCCTGAAAACGGCGGGGCGGCGGATGACGCTTCCGTGCCGGCCCTTGACGAACAGAGTCTGCTGCTGTTCGTTGTCTGGCTGCGCCGCAGGGGTGACGGACACCGTACCCTGGCCCGCAGGCTTTCCAGCCTGCGCGGTTTTCTGGGGTGGTGCGCGGAGGAAAAACTGATCAGGGGCAATCCTGCCGCGCTGCTTGACGGGCCGAAACTGCCGCAGATGCTTCCCAACGTGCTCAGTGTGGATGAAGTCCGCGCCCTGCTGGCTGCGCCTGATCCGGGTACGCCGCTGGGCCGCCGCGACCGGGCGATGCTGGAACTCATGTATGCTGCCGGATTGCGCGTTTCGGAGGTGACAGGGTTGAAACCCCTGGATGTGGATTTTCAGCGGGGCGTGGTACGAGTGTTCGGCAAGGGGCGCAAGGAACGCCTGGTTCCCCTGCACGATCGCGCTGTGGACATGCTGCGCCTGTATCTTGCGGAATGTCGCCCCCTTTTTGCGCCCCGCGCTGACGCCTTTTTTCTTAATCGTTCGGGTGAAGGGCTCACCCGGCAGGCCATATGGAAAATCATCAGGAAACACGCTCTGGCCGCGGGGATTGCCAGAGATATTTCGCCGCATACCCTGCGCCACAGTTTTGCCACTCATCTGCTTGAAGGAGGGGCGGATCTGCGCACTGTACAGATGCTGTTGGGGCATAGCGATCTCGCCGCCACGGAACTGTACACGCATATCGGCGCGCGTCATCTGCGCGAAGTATTCGCCCGCTGCCACCCCCGTAACTCCTCTTGTGATGTCAGGCCGGACGGCATGAAAAAGGAGCGGAAAACCGCCCCGGAAAGAGAAAACATATGAAAGTCACCGCCATTACCTGTCATCAGAATGCTGATTTTGATGCTCTGGCCTCGCTGATTGGCGCGTCCCTGCTGTATCCGGGAGCCATGCTGATTTTCCCCGGCACGCAGGAAAAGTCTCTCCAGCGTTTCTATGAGGACGCCCTGCGCTGGCTGTATGACTTTGTGCCGCCCAGAGATGCCGAACTTTCCCGTGTGGAACGGCTGGTTATCGTGGATGCGTGTCAGGCCGAGCGCATTCCTCATGTGCGTTCCCTCCTGGAGCGTCCGGATGTGGAAATCCATGTATGGGATCATCACCCCTGTGGTGAGGAGAGCATCCGGGCGCAGGTGGAGCATATCGAGATGCTGGGCTCCACCTGCACGCTGCTGACCCGTTTTTTGCGGGAGAAGGGCATTCCTCTGCGTTGCGAGGAGGCGTCGCTGCTTGGTCTTGGCATTTATGGCGATACCGGCGCATTCACCTATGTCTCAACCACGCCGGAGGATTTTGACGCCGCATCCTGGTTGCTGGGACAGGGCATGGATCTCGCTCTGATTGCGGGGCTGGTCCGGCACGATTTGACGAAGGAACAGCTGAAGACTCTCAATGATCTGCTGGAAAGTGCGGAGCTGCACGACCTGGGCGGCGTGCCCCTGGCTCTGGCCTGCGCCCGCATGGATCACTATATGAGTGATTTTGCCGCTCTGGCCCCTCGTTTCATGGATATGCAGCCCTGCAGGGTGTTTTTCGCCCTGGGCGCGATGGAAGATATGGTGCAGGTAGTGGCCCGAAGTCAGGAGGAAAGTCTTGATGTGGGAAAGGTGTGCGCGCAGCTCGGGGGCGGCGGACATCGGTACGCGGCTTCCGCTTCAGTGCGGGATAAAAGCCTTCCCGAACTGCGTGACGCCATTCTTGCCCTGGTTTCCATTCAGGCCAGTCCGGTGCGGACAGCTTCCATGCTGATGTCATCGCCTGCGATCTGGATCAGGGAAAGCGGTACGCTGGAACAGGCGGATTCCCTCATGGCCCGCTATGGTCTTAAGGCCGTGCCCGTGCTTGACTCCGCCGGTTGCTGCACAGGACTGCTGGAATACCAGCTTACGGTCAAGGCTCTTTCCCACGGGCTTGGGGCCGCACGCGCAGCGGACTACATGCAGCGCAGCTTTCAGGTTGTGGCACGTCAGGCAGGGCTGCAGGTGCTCATGGACATCATCGTTGGCGCACGCCAGCGTCTGGTTCCCGTGGTGGATGCGGACAAGGGAGCGGATGGGGCGATCGTGTCCTCCGACGGTCAGGCCCCTGATACGCTGAAAAGCCTGCCGCTGATCGGGGTGGTTACCCGCACCGATCTGATTCGCCTGTTCATGGATGATGACGAGATCCGCCTGCCGCAGCCGCGCCAGAAAAGAGAACGCACCCGCAGCCTCTCCGGACTCATGAAAAGTGTTCTGCCCGGCCCCTGCCTTTCCTTGCTTAGGCTTGCCGGGGAACTCGGCGCCGGGAGGGGAGTCAGTGTGTATGTCGTCGGCGGCTTTGTGCGGGATATGCTCATGACCCGCCGCAAGGGGCGCTGGCCGCATATGGATGTGGATCTTGTTGTAGAGGGCAGTGCGCTTCCTTTCGCGCGGGATCTGGCCGGAAGGCTGGGAGGCCGGGTGCGCGAACACCGGGAATTTATGACGGCGCTGGTGCTCTTTCCGTTGCGTTCCATTGATCCTGGTGCCTCCGGAGAGGAGGAGTTCCGCGTGGATGTGGCTACGGCGCGTCTGGAGTATTATACGTCTCCGGCTGCGTTGCCCACCGTTGAGCTGTCCTCCATCAAGATGGATTTGTATCGCCGGGATTTCACGATCAACGCCATGGCTGTTCAGCTTGATGACAAGCATTTTGGCCAGCTCGTTGATTTTTTTGACGGGCAGGAGGATATCCGCCGGAAACGAATCAGGGTGCTGCATGCTCTGAGTTTTGTAGAGGATCCCACGCGTGCGCTGCGGGCCGTACGTTTCGAGCAGCGTTACGCGTTCCGGATCGGACCGCAGTGTGACCGCCTGATCCGCAACGCTCTGGAGCTTGGACTGATGGAACGTCTTTCCGGCGCGCGTGTATGCAATGAACTGGAACTCATGCTTGAGGAGGAGAACCCGTTCTGCTGCTTCAGCCGCATGCAGGAGTTCGGCATTCTTGAAGCCGTGCATCACGAGCTGGACATGCCGCCATGGAAAGCTGAGCTTCTGCGCAGGACTCTTGACGTATTCGACTGGTACAGACGGCTGTATCAGGACGAGAACCCCGATCCTCTGACGCTGTGCCTGCTTGCACTGTGCAGAAACTGTTCCGCACAGGAACTCGAAGATGTGCTGTCTCGTCTGACTCTGCCGGAAAAGCGGGCCGCGCGTCTGAAAGACGCCCGTATGGCAATTATGAATGCTTTGCCTCGCGTCTTGTCCTGGCAGAAGGAAAATGGCCGCCCCGGCGAGCTTCACCGTATGTTGCGCCGTGTTCCCCTGGAAGGACTGCTGTATCTTGTGGCCAGGGTGGAAGATGAGGAGCTGCGCAGGAAGCTGACGCATTATGTCTATCGTGAACGTCTGATTGCCATTGAAATCAGCGGGGACGACCTGCGGAATATGGGACTTGCGCCCGGACCTGTTTATGGACGGATTCTGGACGAAGTGCTCATGGCCCGGCAGAACGGCGACGTGGGAGGACGCGAAGCTCAACTGCGCTATGCCGGAGAGCTGGCAGCAGCGGAAATTTTTCATCTGACGGCAGGAGACCCTGACATGAACGGGACAGAAGAGGAGTTCTAGAACGTTTTCACCTTGAAATGTCCCGGAGCGGAGTGGAGCGGGACGCCGCCGCGACACAGGAGCGGACGCAGTTTGCCTGTCCGTCTTCGGGCATGAAGTCCGAGGATCGGAATATGATGTTCTGGCTGGCAGATGTTTCAATATGAGGAAGACGTCAGTTCCGGATACAGGGTGTCGTGGAGGCGCAAGGAACAGCTCCTTCAAAAAAAAACGGAGGCGGACCTTCTGCTGCTTGCCGCCTCACCCCCGGTCATGTTAGGAGAGGAGATGCCGTCGGCGTTGGCCTTACAGCGGTCCGACGTGCGGGGGAAACGAAGCTGCATGCTTTTACTGAAGGGGTGCGGATGGCAAAGGACATATGGGCTCCCTGGCGTATCGAGTACATTCTCGGACCCAAATCCGGCGATTGCGCGTTCTGCCTTCCCGAAATGGCCCCCGGGCCGGAACGGGATGCGGAGGATCGCCGGCGCCTTGTCGTCTGGCGTGGCCGCAGGCTGTTCGTGATGCTCAACCGTTACCCGTACGCGGCGGGGCATCTGATGATTATTCCCCTGAGGCATGTGCCGGACATCACCGAACTTGACGCCGAAGAAAGCGCGGAAATGATGGCGCTGGTTCAGCTTTCCTGTCGTGCGTTGCGCGAGTTCTGCCGTCCCCAGGGGATTAATGTGGGGCTCAACCTCGGGGAAGCGGCCGGCGCGGGGATCCGGGAGCATGTGCACATGCATGTCGTTCCTCGCTGGAACGGCGATTCTTCGTTTATGGCTGTATTGGATGACGTGCGGGTCATTCCCGAACATCTGGAAAGAACGCGGGAGCGGCTGTATCCCGTGTTCAAACGGCTGGGGAGCGCCCCCGGGCGGATTGAGTGATGCCCCCAGGGGCACAGAAAGGAGTGGAAATGCGCTATATCAAGGTATTCCTGCTGGTATTGGTCTTCTTTTTCGTCATGATGTTCTTTGTGCAGAACCAGGGGTCTTTCTCCGACCCTGTGGTGCTGCGTCTTGATCTGCTTTTCCTGACGCCTATGGAATCCATACCCATGCCGTTGTATTCGCTCATGCTGATTTGTTTTGCACTGGGCGCGCTCATGGTGCTGCTCATGCTCATGTGGGATCGCATGACTGCGACAGGTTGCCTTGCGGGAGCCCGCCGGCGCATTACGTCGCTGGAAAAGCAGTTGAAGGCCGCGCAGGAAGCTGCTGCGTCCGAAAAGGAAAAGCTCCTTGCGGAAAAGGCCGAACTCCAGGCCTCGCTTGAAGCCGCCGAGCGTCGTGCGGCTCAGGCGGGCGCGTCTTCCCTTGATTCCTTGGACTAGCGTGCCTTTCTCTTGAGATGGATTACCCGGACAGGAGTCGATGTTCCGTCATGGCGGCATTAATTTCCGCCGTCTGTATCTGCATGTGTCAGGAGGGGGCAGACCTGCTCCGGTGGGAGCTTTCTCAGGAAAGGCGCGGTTTCGACTGTGTTCAGAAACAGTATGTTGTTCCGTTCCGGCAGGAGTTTTTCCAGAACGCCTCAGATTTAAAATTATCTGAGTTCCCCTTCAAGGGCTGAGAAAGATTGCAAGGGTATGCTTTCCCGCGTGTCCTTGCAGTCTTTTTTTACAAGCGCCTTGCCGGTTTCGTGCGGGAAGGGAGAACGTTTTCTGCGGACTCACTGTCATTAAACAGTTTTTTCGGAGACCCCCCATGGAAAAGGCTGATCAGCCCAGACTGACACCCATGTATGAACAATATCTCAAGGTTAAGGCTGAATATCCTGACGCTCTGCTGTTCTATCGCATGGGGGATTTTTACGAGATGTTTTTCGAGGATGCCGAGGTGGCGTCCCGCGAGCTGCAGCTCACCCTGACCAGCCGCAACCGCAGTGGAGAGGACTGCATCCCCATGTGCGGCGTCCCCTGGCATGCGGCGGAAGCTTATATCAGTCAGCTGGTGGAAAAAGGATACAAAATCGCCGTATGTGATCAGGTAGAGGACCCCCGTACGGCCAAGGGCCTTGTCAAACGGGCAGTGACCCGCGTTGTGACGGCGGGTACCACCCTGGAAGATGCGAACCTGGTGGCGAAGTCTCATAATTACCTCGGCGCGGTATTCTGGAACGAGGAGCGTGGAGCGGGCGGCTTTGCATGGATGGATGTTTCCACCGGGGCATGGTCCGGACTTCAGTCTTCCCGCGAGCCGGAGCTGTGGCAATGGGTGTTCAAGCTTGCGCCTCGGGAGCTGCTTCTTGCCGAACAGGCAAAGGCACCCGCGCATCTTGGCCTCCAAACCGGTGTTCAGGTCGTTCGTGTGCCATGGCAGAGCCATTTTGAACTGAAAAAGGCACTGACCCGCGTGCTCAAGGCTCAGGGAGTGGTTGAGGCGGGGGCGCTGGGGCTGGATAAGCGGCCCGAGCTTGCGCAGGCCTGCGGTGCGCTTGTCGCCTATCTGGAACAGACACAGAAACAGGATTCCGGCCATCTTGCTCCCTTTCATCCGCTGGATATGGGGCGTTTCATGGTGCTGGATGAAATTACGGAGCGTAACCTTGAACTGTTTCGCCGCCTTGACGGACGCAAGGGCGTGGGGACTCTGTGGCAGGTTCTGGATCAGACCCGTACGCCCATGGGCGGCAGACTTATGGAGGAAAGACTGCGTTATCCCTGGCGGGAACTGACTCCCATTGCCGAAACGCAGGCTGTGGTCGCCCATATGGCGGAAAAGCCGGTCATGCGCGAGGAACTGCGGCGGGCGCTGGACGGCGTGCATGATATGGAGCGCCTTTCCACACGCATTTTTCTGAACCGCTGTCAGCCGCGGGATCTCGCCGCTCTGCGTGACAGTCTGAATGCCCTGCCTGCCGTGAAAAAGGCAGTGTTGTGCATGGAAGATTCTCCCGAGCTGCCCAGCGCCGAAGAGGCGCGCGGGGATTTTCTGCCTCCTGCCCTGTTCCGTCTGATCCGCCGCTGGGACGGGATGGATGATCTTGCGGATCTGCTGGAAAAGGCGCTGGTGGATGAGCCTCCTTTGCAGATTACCGACGGTGGTCTGTTCCGGTCCGGATTCAATGCCGAACTGGACGAACTGCTGGAACTGGTCGAACATGGCGAAAGCCGGCTTCAGGCTCTTCTTGCTGCGGAACAGCAGGCCTGCGGTCAGCCCAAGATGAAAATGGGATATAACCGGGTGTTCGGCTACTATTTTGAACTCAGCCGTTCCCGTCAGAGTCAGCTCCCTGAGCGTTTCGAGCGCCGCCAGAGCCTTGCCAACGCGGAACGTTTCACCACGCCGGAACTCAAGGAACTGGAAGAGAAACTGCTTTCCGCCGCTGAATCGCGCAAGAGCCTTGAATACCGTTTGTATCAGGAGCTGAGGAGCAAGATTGGGGAGGCGCGCGAACGCCTCCTGTTCATGGGGGATCTCCTTGCCTGGGTGGACTACTGGCAGTCTCTGGGAGAAAGCGCGGTCCGTCTCGACTGGTGCCGTCCGGTTCTGCATGAGAATGGCGAAATCCGCATCCGGGAAGGGCGGCATCCTGTAGTGGAAGCCGTGACCGGACGTTCTTCCTTCATTCCAAATGATCTGCATATGGATGATGAGCGGCGTCTGCTGCTTATCACCGGGCCGAATATGGCTGGCAAATCCACTGTGCTGCGTCAGACAGCCATTATCTGCATCCTTGCCCAGATGGGGTCGTTCGTGCCCGCGGGGGAAGCCCATATCGGTCTTGTGGATCGAGTATTTTCACGCGTGGGGGCATCGGATAATCTGGCACAGGGGCAGAGCACCTTTATGGTGGAAATGATGGAGACCGCACGCATTCTGCGTCAGGCGACCAGGCGGAGCCTGGTCATTCTTGACGAGATAGGGCGCGGAACAAGCACCTTTGACGGGCTGGCCCTGGCCTGGGCGGTGGTGGAAGAGCTGGCCCGCCGGGCGGGCGGACATATCCGCACACTGTTCGCCACGCACTATCATGAATTGACCGGACTGGAAGGTGTCATTCCCGGTGTGCATAACATGAATATCGCCATTCGGGAATGGAATGGCGATATCGTGTTTCTGCGCCGCCTTATTCCCGGCCCCGCAGATCGCAGTTATGGCATTGAGGTGGCAAAACTGGCGGGTGTGCCCATGCCCGTGGTGCAGCGCGCACGGGATATTCTGACCCAGCTTGAGCAGAGCAGAGGAAAGAGCGGCGTGTGCAGGGCAGAGGCGGTGCTTTTGCCGGGGCTCGGCCAATCCGGTTCGGAAGTCTCGCTGCGGGAGGCGGAATCCTCGCGGCATATCGATGTGCCGCATCCTCTGGTGCAGGCCCTCCGCGACCTGAATCCGGATGCCCTGACGCCGCTGGCCGCGCTCAAGTTGCTCGCAGAATGGAAGATGCTATGGGGAGGTAATAATGAAAAAAGTGAATGAGCAGTTTCGGGCGTCCATTCTGTGCGGCGTGCTTTGTCTTGCGTCGTTCGCACTCTGCGCCTGCGGCAGAAAGACGGCTCCCGAACCGGATGTTTCTGCCCTGTCGTTTCAATTGCGCAGCGTATTTGTGGAACGGACCGAGGGCGGTTGTCTGATCGCACGCGGTTCCATCGGGGGAGCGACACGCAATGTGGCTTCAGCCGTACTGGAACTTCAGCCCCTGGAGGAAAGCTGTGAAGGGTGTCCCTTTGTGCCGCAGGAGCGCGTGAGGGTGGAAGGGGAGAACATATGGGAAGCTCCCGGAGCGGAAACATTCTTTCTCCGCTATTGTCCGACTTCGCGCGCAGAAGAGTACCGCTGGAGGCTTTCAGTACAGAATGCCCTGCCGGGCCTTCCGCCGCAGATTTCTCCGGTTGGCCTGACCTCAGGTGAGGCGCTTTCCCGCCCGCCTTCACTGTCCGGTATGCCTTCTCTGCCGGAACGGCCTGAGGAAGTCCGACCGTGAAAGGGCGTGGACATGTGGTGCTGAAGCTGCTGTGGACGCAGCCTGTCCTGTGGCTATGCCTTGCGCTGGGATGCCTCGTGAGCCCCGGGGTATCCTTCGGCGTGGCTCCGGAACCCGTTTCCGGGGCTGCCCAGTATGTTGCAGATCTGGTATATCGAAGCGGACAGGGAAAAGATATTCATATCGGTTCAGCATTTCTGCTGCGGGAAGCGGAAAGAGGATCATATCGCATACGTCTGGACTTTGAGATTGAACGAGCAGGAGCTTTTTCCGCCCTGCTGATGCCGGAAGAAAAGACGTTGTTCGTTATATCATATGCATTGTCGGCCTATGTTGCCGTTCCCGTACAGGGTGATGAGCGTTTCGCGGGAGAACTGGTTCCTTCCATGGCGGCGGCGTTCATGCCGTTCGGCGTGCCCGCGCTGGCGATCAGGGAGGAAAAACGCGAATCCCTGCCTGCCGCCACGCACGGAAAGCTGTTATGCACGCGGCATCGCGTGCTGTATGAACTGATGTTCATGGGGGATGCCTTCCGCGCGGCTCTGACGGAATGGAGCAGTCCCGCAGTTCCCTTTCTGCCGGTGCGTGTGGACGAGCTTCAAGACTGGGACGCTCCGGATTCACCCCGTGGAAGCATACTGCTGAAAAGTATCCGAAGCGGCGAACTCGGTCTTGGGGAAGAACTGTTCCAGATGCCGGAAGGGTTCGTCCGCTACGGTTCCGCCCTGAACATGCTGTTGTATGCGCTGGCTGCCCAGTGGTGAGGAGCGGATGGAAGATGAACTTCTGTGGGACAGGGCCTGTATCCTGTCTGGCAGACGCTTTCGAACACAAAATATTCTGAGGGATGAATCATGAATTTTCCGGAGCCGAGTGTCTGGATGCGGCATCGTATCTCATATGGTGAAACTGATGCCATGGGTGTATTATACTACGCGGAATATTTGCATATTTTTGAGCGGGCACGGAGTACATACAGCCGGGCCTGCGGCTGTTCCTACGATGAGATAGAAAAGGGCGGAATTATCCTGCCCGTACGCGAGGCGCAGTGCAGATACCGTTCACCGGGCCATTATGATGAGTTGATATGGGTACAGGTGGCTATAAGTGAATGGAAACGGGCATCGGTATGTTTCGCATACCGTATGTATGATGAAGGCAGAAACGTGCTTCTTGCCGAAGGGATGACCGAACACGCTGTATATAATCGTGAAGCCGCACGTCCGGTCGGGGTGCCGGGATGGCTGAAGGAAGCCTTCAGCAGGGTGAAGTATCCCGACATTGAGTAAAATGATTCCGACACGTTGCGGTATGTGTTGAAAACTTTCCTGGCTTCCGGCGTTGTGCTGCGAGAGCGGCGGCAAGGGAAGTTCACCAATCTTTCAGTTTGATTTCGGAAGGCTCTGTCATAGAACTGTGTTGATAGCGTTGCGTGGGGCGTATCGTTTTACTCCGGCACAGGCGGGCACTATTCATTGCCGCAAAGGAGCCTGTGTTCCACACGGGCGAAAGACATCATGTATCCACGGCCGGCCCGCTTGCGCCTTCGTGAAGCTACGCTTCAGTCGGCTCTGCTCCGCGAGACATTTGACCGCTCCTCGCTCCCCAGGATGCCGCATTGCCATGCGGCGGGGGGCGTCATCTCTGCTCTCGATGCCGCAAGCCTCGCTCCGTTCGGCAACGGGTACGGCCCCTGCGGGGTCGCCATTCGGTCGGCCTCCATGGCTGGCTACGCTCGCGCCTCCGGCGGTCAAGGATATGTTCAACTCTCTTCTATGGCAGAGCCATTCAGAAAACTCTGTCGATTGAGCGGAATAGTCACACCACACTTCGGAGTTGAAGATATTTGAGAAGAACGACAGGCATTCGGCAAACTCTTTTGCAGTTTCTCTGGTTTCTTTTCCAGGTGTCGAGGTGACAGTATCAGCGACGGTCTTCAATATTTAAACTCAATGGAAGTAGAGTTTTTTCACCCTAATAAAGAAGTCTGAGAATTCTAATATTATCAGAATTTGAGCGGTAACTTGTTGCAACATAGTCTTTTATATTGATAGTTGTCCAAATTGTATTCGGCGGGATTTTTTTTGGAAATGGCGAACTGATCGTATGGGATGGCTTCTTTCCAAAGTCAGTCGACCAATGTACGACAAGACTGTGTATTAAGTTGGGAGTGGACGGTGCACGGGAATTTTTTATGAGAAAATGCTTGCCAAGAAGGGGAAGTTCGGATAGATAAATGTCCGCGCCGAAGTGG
>OLFV01000463.1_pt1 | contig 47883 bp, 34 predicted proteins | sample 1605551 | NCBI WGS metagenome assembly OLFV01 (sample SAMEA3888922, study PRJEB22519) | human gut metagenome | biome: human gut; feature: human-associated habitat; material: faeces | place: Denmark | collected 2011 | reverse complement strand
CTCCAAATCGCCGCCGCGCACAAATGCTTGCCTGAGCGCCATCCGGCCGTTAAGCTGTGCATGCCTCCTCCGACATCCTCACATCACTACTTGCAAAAGGAAACAGGCATGGCGCAACATCTTTTAAAATACGGAGAGCTTGAATGGAGCGTGGACGTGAATCCTGCCCGTCTTGTGGCGGTGCTGGAACCCAATCCCATCCCGCTGCCTTCCGTAACGGCGGAACAGGCCGTGCGGCAGGCGCTGGACGCCCCCATCCAGTCGCCGCCGCTGAGCGAGCAGGTTAAATCCGGGGACAAAGTCTGTCTGCTCGTGCCGGACGTGACGCGGTCATGGCAGTCACCCAGCGTCTACGTCCCCGTCATGGTTGACGAACTCAACCGATGCGGCATACCGGATCGGGATATCACCATTCTCAGCGCTACGGGTACCCACCGCCGCCAGACAAGGGAAGAGCATGTGCGGCTGGTGGGCGACGACATACTGCGCCGCGTCGCCGTGACAGATCACCAGTGCCGCGACGAACGGGATATGGTTCATGTGGGAAAAACTTCCCGCGGAACACCTGTAAAATTCAACCGCCATGCGGTGGAAGCGGACAAGATAGTCTCCTGCTGCGGCGTAGCCTACCATTTTCTGGCAGGATACGGCGGGGGCGGCAAAATGCTTCTGCCCGGCATCGCGGCCTATGACACCATCCAGCATCACCATAACAGGGCGCTGAATGAAGGCTTCGGTAACGGCACCAACCCCATGGTATGCAGCGGCAATCTGGAGAACAGCAACGTCTTTCAGGCGGATCTGCTGGAAGCCGCGGCCATGCTTCCCCCCTGTTTCTCTCTCAATGTGGTGGTCAACGATCAGTTCCGCATCGTCAAGGCCTTTGCCGGAAACTGGCTGGCCGCCCACCGCAGGGCCTGCAGCCTGGTGGAATCAATCGACGGCGTCACGATTCCCGAAACTGCGCCGCTGGTCATCGCCAGCGCGGGCGGCTACCCCAAGGACATCAACTTTTACCAGACCATCAAGCTGCTGAGCAACGCGCTTGCCGCGGCCTCTCCCGAAGCCACGATCATTCTGCTTTCACGCTGTCATGACGGCTTCGGGGATGCAGACTGCCAAAGCCAGATCTGCGACTTCTCCAGCATGGAAGAACGGGAACGCGCCCTGCGGACGGACTTTTCCATCGGCGCATATGTGGGGTTCCTGTTTGCCGAAGCGGCGGAAAAGCACAAACTGATTCTGGTAACCGACATGGCCCCTGACAATTTTACCCGGACGGACATCAAGGCGGTCAGAACACTGGACGAAGCGCTTGAAGCCGCCCGGACACTGAACGGCGGCACTCTGGATATGAAAACCATACTTATGCCCCACGGCGCGTCTACCCTGCCCAAGGTGGGGAACTGAAGAGCGCCTGCGGATCAGTTTCCGTCCAGTCTGTATTTTCCGGCATAACCGCGCGGGGTGAGCATGCGCCCGCCCCGCCCGTCTTCCATGATCCGGGTGGAGGCATTGCCGATGATCAGGATGGAAAGCATGTCCACCTCGACGGGGTCCAGTTCTCCCAGACGCATGACGCGCACGCTCTGCTCCGGCCGGAATGCCTGCCGTACCAGCCCCACCGGGGTTTGCGGGCCGCGCAGGGAAAGAGCGAGAGAAAGCGTTTCCTCCAGCTGGCTTGTCCGCCTGCGCGAACGGGGATTGTAGATCCCCAGGACAAAATCCGCTCCAAGCGCGGCTTCCAGCCTTTTCCGGATAAGTTCCCACGGCGTGAGCAGATCGCTCAGACTCACGCAGGCGAAATCATGTGTCAGAGGCGCGCCCAGCAGGGCGGCCGCCGCGCACAGCGCCGGGATGCCCGGCACGATTTCCACTGTCAGCCGTTCCGCAAGGCCTCGCGCTTCCAGCAGCTCCAGCACCAGCCCGGCCAGGGCGTACACGCCGGGATCGCCGGAACAGACCAGAGCTGTTCGCCTGCCTGCCAGAGCAGCGTCAATGGCCTGGCCGCAGCGTTCGACCTCTCCCATCATTCCGGTGGAAAGACAGGTCTTGCCTTCCTTCAGCCCTGCAGGCACCATCTCCATGTAGGCAGAATATCCCGCAAGGACGTCAGCTTCCTCCAGCGCGGCGCGGGCCTGGGGCGCAAGCAGCCCGACGTCGCCGGGGCCCAGTCCAACTACTCGCAGAAACACGTCATTCATGGCATCGCTCCAATGTATTTCAATGGCGGAACAGTCACAGAACCGCTTGCCGACTCAAAGTTTAAATACCGCCATAATTAAAACATGCTCCAAAATGCTGCCGCAGTCGAGAGGGACAGGTCCCATCTCTGTTCTACCTGTCCGCAAAGCGTTCCGCGTTCCGGCATCGCCCCGGTTCACCTGCGGCATAAGGCTCCTGCTTCAGGCGCGAACACTGTGAACCGGACCCGGGAACCTGGCCGACAGGAATTTGCAGTCATAGCATGCTCCGGATTTTCCCCGCCCCCGCTCACGCCAGAGCTACGGCCACCGTGTAGGTTTCATGACGGGTCTTGGGCAGAATCAAGTGCGGAACCTTCCGCGCGGACGCCCCGAACCCCCGGGCGGCGGAAAGCAGCGCCGCGCCTTCCGCCACGCTGATCCCTTCGCGTCCCAGGAGCTCCGAAGCTCTGACCGAAGGATGCGGCACAGGCATGCCTGCCAGTTCATCCGGCGAAAAAAACAACAGGGGAAGCCCCAGTTCAGCAGCAACAAACCGAATGGCCGGGTCATCTTTTTTAATGTCCGAAGTCGCCACCGCGGACAAGGCGTTCCGCTCCAGTCCCGCCGCGTCCAGAGCATCAAGCAGGCCGCGCAGCAGAACTTCCGCCGGGACTCCCCTGCGCCAGCCCAGCCCCGCGTGCAGACGGCGGGCGTAAAGCCGCAAGCGCCCCGACGCGGGCGGCACGGCATGAACCCCCACCACCACCTGCGGCGCGGGCGACATCGCGTCCGGGGAGGTGTCAAGCGTCTCCCGCTCCAGAAAAAGTGAAGCCCGCTCCTCCGCAGACAGGGACAGAAAATGCCGAGGATCAACGAGCAGAGGTCTGCGCCCTGCCAGAATGGCTGCCGTGACAAGTTTGAGGTTTTCAGGATCAGCCACATGGCAATGGGCAATATCGGCCAGCACATCCAGCGCAGGCAGCCCCTCGCTGTCCGTAGCCGTCGTGATCACCGCCGTGCCTCCCGTGCGGGCCGCCAGATTGCGGGTCAGGGCATTGGCACCGCCCACATGCCCGGAAAGCAGGCTGATGACAAAACGCCCGTGAATTTCGCACACCACCACGGCAGGATCCACGGTCTTGCCCCTGAGATACGGCGCCACCGCCCGCACTGCGATACCCGTCGCGCCAATGAACACATGCGCGGGGTATGCATGAAACTGCTCTTCCATCATCTCTGACAGAGAAGAAAAACTCCGCACCGGCCAGACCGGAGACCCCACTCTCTGTCCCGGCAGTATGCCCGCCGTGCCTTCCCTCGCGGCAATTTCACCGAAGGTCAGGCCCTCTGCATCTCCATGAACAGGCCCGGATGCGGAACATGCTCCCCCGCCCTCTTCTGTCGTCCGCAACAGTCGATCAGGCGCGAAGAGATCTCCCTCCATATCCCTGGCAAGCCGCATACCCAGCGTCAGCCCCTGCGGACTGAACGCATAAAAGGCGATGGAATGCCGCGCGGCGGACATGCTGACTCCTTTCCGGCGCGTTTCGTGCCCACTGGATTTTGGCGGACAGCTCCGGAATCATTTTCAAAACGAACATGCTCTGCGTCGGCAGACACTACAAGGATACTGACCGGGCAGCATCCAGAGCAGTCTCAAAATCCTCGTCGCTGTGGGCGAAGGATACCATGTTGGCCTCAAACGCGGATGGCGCGAGAAAAACGCCTCTCTCCCGCATCTGCTTGTAAAAGCTCTCGAACAGTTCCCTGTTCACTGTCTGCGTGCTGGCAAAATCCCGCAGGGGCGCATCGGTGAAATACACGGTGAACATGGAAGCGATATGCGGAATCTGTACCGGCACACCCTTGCCGCGCAGAATGCTCTCCAGTTCCGCGACGAAAACATCCACCCTGTGTTCAAGAGCGGTGTAGTCGGAATGTCGGAGAACAGCCAGCGTGGCAAGCCCCGCGGCCATGGCAAGAGGATTGCCCGAAAGTGTTCCCGCCTGGTATACATCGCCCTGCGGGGCGATACGTTCCATGAACGCCGCCCTTCCCCCGTACGCGCCTACGGGCAGTCCGCCGCCGATGATTTTGCCGAAGGTGGTGAGATCGGGCATAATGTCAAAACGTCCCTGCGCCCCGGCATAGGAAAGCCGGAAGCCAGTGATCACTTCATCAAACACCAGCAGCGCGCCGTGCAGCGTGCACAGGTCGCGCAGCCCATGAAGGAAACCGGGCTGCGGCAGCACCAGCCCCATGTTGCCCGCTACCGGCTCCACAAAAAGCGCCGCTACCTGCCCGGGGTTGTTTTCAAACAGTATCCGTACCGCGTCCAGATCATTATATGGGGCGAGAAGCGTATCCCGCACCGTGCTTTCCGGCACACCCGGCGTACCCGGAATGGAAAAGGTGGCCAACCCTGAACCTGCGCTGGCCAGAAAGGCGTCTCCATGCCCGTGGTAACCGCCGATGAACTTGATCACCTTGTCACGTCCCGTCACTCCGCGTGCGAGGCGCAGGGCGCTCATGGTGGCTTCCGTACCGGAATTGACCATGCGCACCATCTCCACGGAAGGCAGAGCTGCGCAGACTTCCTCTGCAAGACGCACCTCGTCCTCACAGGGCGCGCCGTAGCTGGTGCCGCGCAATGCAGCCTGCTGCACGGCGCGGGTCACTTCAGGATGCGCATGCCCCAGCAGCATCGGCCCCCACGAGCCGACGAAATCGATCATGCTCCTCCCGTCTGCCGTCAGCAGATGCGCCCCCTGAGCGGAAGCAATGAACAGGGGATCACAATGGACGTTGCGGCAGGCCCGCACGGGGCTGTTGACCCCTCCGGGGATAACCCTGCGGGCGCGGGCAAACAATTCCTGGGAACGGGTTGAGGACATGCTGACTCCTTTTTGATTCCGGAGCTCCGGACGGCGCAAACGGGCTTTCTGGAGCGTTTTGCGTTTGAAAATATCTGCCGGCCGGGACCCTGTGTTCCGGCTCGCAGGTTTCACGCCTGAAGCCGGAGCTTGACGCCGCAAATGAATTGCGGCTGCTCCGGCGCCGCGGCTGAGTCTCGCCCAGCTCTACTTCCCGTCGTGCGGTTCGGGGAAATAGGTCATGGAAATTTTCTTGAGTTCACGCAGGCTTTCCAGTATGACGTGCTCCCCGAAGGGGGGCTCCTTTTCCAGCTCCGCCACGGTTTCCAGACACTCCTCGGCGCTGCGGCCATGTATCATGGTGTACAGGGTATACGGCCAGTCCACCGCCGCCGAGGGGCGGTAATAGCAGTGAGAAATGCGGGCATGCCGGGCCGCGACAGGACCGGCGATATCAGCCTCTTCTTCCGTCATTTTCCATGCGACCATGGCGTTATGCTTCCATCCGGTGCGGTGATGCTTGATGCTCGCGCCGAAACGGCGAATAGTACCGTCATCTCTGAGACGCGAAAGCAGAGCGATGACATCGTCCTCCGAAACGCCTGCTTCACGGGCAATATCCGCATAAGGAGTGAGAGTATCCGGCAGGTTGGACTGCACGATGCGCAAAACCGTTTCTTCCTGTTCCGTAAATCGCATGGACCCACCATTGTGTTTTATCTTTCGCTTATCCGGAAATCTGCCGCTTCACGACCGCCCCGGAACCGGTTTCAGGCCTGCGGGATAAACGCCGCTGTCATCTTCCGGCAGGATTTCAGGGAAGCCCTGGCCGCCCTTCCCCTCCCGTACAGCCGGAGCGGCGCAATTCAGCGTACATAGTCAGGCAAGTTGAGAAAAAGATTGATCGTGAAGGTATTGAGCTTGTCCATGATCCAGGGGAAGGAAATGAGCAGCGCGGTAAAGATTGCCACCAGCTTGGGAATGAAGGTCAGTGTCATTTCCTGAATCTGCGTTGCCGCCTGAATGACGCTCACGAACACCCCCACGCCCAAGCCCACCAGCAGCATGGGTAAAGCGATGGAAAGCGTCAGCTCAATGGCCTGCCGCACAAATCCTATCACAAATTCCGGGGTCATGACCGCTCCTTTCCGAACCTCTCAGATCATAAAACTGTTGACCAGCGACCCCACCAGCAGATTCCAGCCGTCCACCATGACAAAAAGCAGCAGCTTGAACGGCATGGATACCATCATGGGCGGCAGCATCATCATACCCATGGCAAGCAGGATGCTGGACACCACCATGTCAACAATAAGAAAGGGAATATAAATGAGAAAACCGATGCTGAACCCGGTTTTAAGCTCGCTGAGCACATAGGCCGCGGCCAGCATGGTGGTAGGCACTTCGTCCTTGCTGCGAGGCTGATCCATTTTGGCAATGGAGTAGAAGATGGAAATATCCTTTTCCCTTGTGTGCTTGAACATGAAGGATCGCAGAGGTACCTGCGCCCTGTCCAGCGCCTCGTTGAAGTCTATCTGCTCCGCCAGATAGGGCTGAAGCGCCGTGTCGTTGATCTCCCTGCCCACCGGGTACATGATGATCAATGTCATGAAAATGGCGAGACTGGCCAGAATCTGTGTGGGCGGCAGCTGCTGAATCCCCATGGCCTGCCGCACGAAATGGAATACGATGATGATGCGCGTAAAGCTGGTTACGGTCATCATGATGGCCGGAGCCAGAGACAGCACGGTCAGGAGGAAGAGAATCTCCAGTGCCAGAGACACCTTGTCCGGCTCAGTCATGCCGCCGGCGAGGCTCAGCTGAATCGCGGGGACGTCATCTCCCGGCGCCGCCAGAGCCAGAACCGGAAGCAGAACCATCGCCAGAAACGCCGGCAGCGCAGTCGGCAGAAGTCTGCTCCAGCACCCGCCGGAACTCGGAAACTTTGCATTCATCATGAGGGGTATCGCCTTCCGTATCGTCCGTATCAAGCAGCGTTATCCGCTGTTCAGTCACGCCCAGCAACAGCCGTTTGTCAAGATAACGCACCACATAAAGGCTTCGATTCCGACCAAGGGGAAGCTGAGCTTCCAGCCGGAGATCCCGACGCGTAAAGCCGGTATTTGCGGGCAAAAAACGCCCTGCGCCGACCTTGCGGATCAGGCGCAGAACAAACCAGAACAGCACCAGCAAGGCTATCAGAATTCCAATAGCCTGAAAATAGGCTCCCCAGGCGAATGTTCCGCCAGCCCCTTCCAGGGGCAGATGCGGAACCCGGGTTTCGGAATGCAGCGAGGACTCCGCCCGCTGCGCCTCGACAGCGGGCGTCGTAATCAAAGGAGTCCCCTCTTCCCGGATCTCTCCTCCGCTCCTCGGCGGCATTTCGCTGTTCATGTTCAGCCCAGTTGCTTGACGCGTTCAATGGGACTGATGATATCCGTCAACCGTACGCCGAATTTTTCGTTGATGACCACGGCTTCGCCGCGGGCTACCAGCTTGCCGTTAACATAAACTTCAAGCGGTTCTCCGGCCAGCTTGTTGAGTTCCACCACCGACCCCTGACCAAGCTGAAGCAGCTCATTGATGAGCAGGCGGGTACGACCGAGTTCGGCCGAAACATCCAGGGGGATATCAAGAATAAAATCAAGCTCACGCCGTTCTCCATCGGGCCGGGGAGCCTTGTAGGCTTCCGTCATGTCCTTGAATCGGGCATCCAGCGCACTGGGGGCGAGCTTTTTCTCCCGCTCGTCCTCCATGGCCTGCTGTTCGTCCCCGGCAAGGGCTGCGGCCCAGTCCGCGGCCAGCCTGTCATCATCTGTCTGCGCCTTGTCCGCTCCGGCGGAGGGCTTGCTGTCATCCCCCGCAAGAGCGGCTTCCCACTCGGCGGCCAGCTTGTCATCATCTGCGCCGTCCGGGGCATCTTCCCCCCCCCCGGCCATTGCCGCAAGCTGGCGATCCAGTTCGTCCTGATCCATAGTTTCGTTGCTCATAGCGCGACCTCGTTACTGCACGACGAATTCGGTAAAATAAATGCGGATCACGCGCGGCGTGCCCAGAATCTGATTCAGCCTCGCCGCGACTTCGTTTTTCAGAAGCATCTTGCCGTCAGCGGTGGAAAGTTCGGCATATGTCTTGCCGGAAAGCAGAATGATGATGGCGTCCCTCACCTTGGGCGCCTGAGCGTCAAGCTCTCTGACCGCGTCCGGCGTACTCACTTCCACTTCCATTCCCACACGCAGATAGCGATCCCCGGCGGCATCAGCCAGATTGACCATGACCGAAGGCAGCGTTGCCATGCTCGTGGCCGGACGGGGCATATCCGTGACGGGCTGACTCTGCGCGGGCTGCGGGGCTTGTCCGGTCTGGGCGTTCCCGGCCGGCGCGGCTTCCTGTCTCACGGCCGCGGCAGGCGTGCCGGATGCGGGCATCAGCCCCTCGCCGGGCTGACGCAGCTGGAACCACCAGAAGGCAATGGCTCCGCCGATCAACAGGATAATGAGAAACAGAATAATGAGGATAATCTTCAGTTTTGACCGTCTGGGCCTTTCGCCCGCGTTTTCCTTGTCCTTTGCCGCCATATGCTCTCCTCAGAATATCGAAGCGCCGCTCCGTTTCGTCCGTGCGGGAAACCGGCGGACGCGAGCGCCGCCCGAAAGACATACCCCGCAGGATGCCGGGCCGACAACGCGGCCCGACGAAAAAAATACCCGAACATGGGATGAATGCAAGGCACCCCCAGCCCGCCTGTACGGGCAACCATCTTTTCGGCCGAAAGCCCGGATACTTAAGGAACCGCCGCTCACTCATCCAGCGGGAAACGCTCCAGTCAGCGTCTTCCCATGTCCGGATTCCTCCCCCCGCTGGTGCCGGAACCGATCAGATTTCCGGCCGCGGGGGCCTCGGCCCGAAAATATCCGTTCCTACCCGTACCAGCGTCGCACCCTCTTCCACCGCCTGCCGGTAGTCCCCCGACATTCCCATGGACAAATGCGGCAGACGGCGCCCAAGACGGGGCTCAAGACTGTCACGCAGCTCGCGCATGCGGACGAACCAGGGACGGGCGGCCTCACCTTCCCCGCAGCGCGGCGGCAGGCACATAAGTCCGATCAGACGCACACCTTCCACATTTTCGACCTGTTCCGCCAGTTGCGCCAGCCCGGAAGGGGAAACCCCCGCCTTCTGCGGTTCTTCCCCTACGTTGACCTGCAGCAGAATATCCTGCCGCCGGCCTTCAGGCATGCGCCGGGCAAGAGCTTCGGCCAGCTTCAGCGAGTCAACGGAATGCACAAGCGCGAAATGCCCCGCCGCATCCCTGGCCTTGTTGGTCTGAAGCGCTCCTATGGCATGCCAGCGCACGTCCGGACAGAAGGGGCTTTTTGCAAGCTCAGCCTGCTTGGCACGGGCTTCCTGCATGTAGTTCTCCCCGAAATCCCGCTGCCCGAGCGCGGCAAGTTCCCTGATGGCGTCCGCCGGGTGAAATTTCGACACGGCAACAAGAAGGACCTCGTCCGATGCGCGCCCCGCAGCCCGGATCGCGCTCTCAAGCCCATCACGTACCGCCAGCCAGCGTTCACGCAAAGTGGGGGCAAGTTCATGCGGCATACTGCAACCATCACGTAACATCAAAAATTCAGCCTATTCATCCAGCCCGAGGCCAAGATCATGCAGCAGGCCGGTATCTTCCGACCAGTTTTCCTTGACCTTGACCCACAGTTCAAGATGTACCTTGCCGCCCACAAGATTCTGGATATCCTTGCGTGCCTCCGTGCCGATTTCCTTGATGGTCGCCCCGGCCCGGCCTATGACCATGGCCTTGTGCGAAGGACGGGCGACATAAATCACGGCATGAACCACAGTCTGTCCGCGGCTTTCATCCTCCTCCCATGATTCGATGTCCACGGCAGTGGAATACGGAACCTCCTGACGCAGCCGTTCAAACAGCTTTTCGCGCACGATTTCGGCCACCAGAAAGCGCAGGGGGGCAGTCGAGAGCTGGTCTTCGGGAAACTGCGAAGGGGCGGCAGGCAGCCTGGAAGCTATAAGCGTCTTTAAATCTTCCACTCCATCCTTCTGCAGAGCAGACATGGGAAAAATCTCGGCCCGGGGCAGATCTTCCTGCAGCTTTGCCAGCAGAGGGAGCATGCGGGACTTGTCATGAAACAGATCGACCTTGTTCGCCACGACAATGAGAGGGCGGCCGTCATCGGCCAGCGCGTCGCGCAGAGCAGCAATGTCCCTGTCCAGAAGTTCCGGCTTGCGCAGATACAGATCAGCATCCAGCACAAGCATGATGCAATGCGCGGAAGCCATGCTCTGCCAGGCTGCCTGAAGCATCATCTTGCCCAGATGCCCGCGCATCTGATTACGGGCATGGTGCAGACCGGGCGTATCCATGAATATGATCTGCGCGCCGGGTTCGGACAAGATGCCCACAATACGATTGCGCGTGGTCTGGGGCCGGGGAGTGACAATACTCACCTTCTGGCCCAGCATGGCATTGAGGAGAGTGGACTTTCCCGCGTTGGGCGGCCCCATCAGGGCTACCCAGCCGCAACGATGTTCACGGTGCTTTCCGCTCATACAAACTCCATAAAAAACCCGCCGCTGCCGACGGAAAAATCTTTTCGGAACAGTCTCCGTGTGCCGTTCCGCGCAAATGCACCCTCAGACCGCGGTCGGACGGCATCAGGAAAGGAACAGTTCCACACCCCGCCGCCGCAGTCAAGCCGTACAGGAAGATGCTTCGGCGGATTTCTCCAGCAGAAACGCACAGCATTCATCCATTGCCGGGCCATGATCGTGCCCCAAAAGATGGGCCAGTCCATGCGCCAGCAGATGCCGCGCATGCTCCTCCGTTTCCTGTCCGTACAGCGTCGCCTCCCTCAGCCATGTCTCCACGCCAAGGGCCAGCACTCCCAGTCCCGCCTCCTCCGGCGAAGCGGGAAAACTGAGGATATTCGTCGGTCCCGCGCAGCCGAGATGCGCGGCATTCAGCACCGCGATTTCCGCGTCATGCATCAGGGCCAGTTCCACCAGCATATCATCGCGGCAGGCCCGCAGCTTCCGTTCCGCTCCGGCGCATTCCGGCGCGGAACAGACCCTGCCGGGCTGCATGGCGATCCGTTCCAGCATGGCAGTCAGCCAGCCCCGCCATTCGGAGCGGGGAACGGGACAGCCGGCAACAGATGAAACCTGAACCCTGTTCACAGGGCATCCCCCTGCCCGGGAGCATGACTGTTCGCGGACGTCCTGTCCGCCTCCTCCACTGAACCGCTTTCCGGGAGAACAGGAGATGCGGACGCTTCGCCCGCCTCTCCGGCTGAATCGTTCCTCACACCGGGGACACTGGCGCCTTCTCCGCCATGAGGAAGGATATCACACTTGGGATACACGATGCGCTGATGGAAAAGTCCGGTCAGAATGCGCGAAAAACTTTCGATAATCTTGCTGATATCACGGAACGTCAGTTCAGTTTCATCCAACTGACGTTCAGCGTAGATACCCTTGATGATATTTTCGACCAGCGTACGGATCCGGGCGGGCGTGGGGTCCACCAGTGTGCGGCTGGCGGCCTCCACGGAATCCGCCATCATCACAATGGCCGCCTCACGGCTCTGAGGCTTCTGATTGGGATAGCTGTAGTCTTCAGGCCGGGGATTTTCTCCCATCTCCTTGGCCTTGCTGAAGAAATACTGAATAATGCGGTTGCCGTGATGCTGCGCGATAATCTGGCTGATGCGGTCGCCCAGCCTGAACTCCTCCGCCAGCTCCACTCCCCGTTTGACGTGTGAGCAGAGCACAAGCGCACTCATGGCGGGAGAAAGGCGATCATGGGGATTAGGGCCGCCGAACTGGTTTTCCACGAAATAGTCCGGCCGCTGGAGTTTTCCGATGTCGTGATACAGAGCGCCCACCTTGCAGAGCAGACTGTTCGCCCCCACGGCGGAAGCCCCGGCCTCCACGAGGTTGGAAACAACAAGCGAATGATGATAGGTGCCCGGCACATTCATCATCAGTTCCTGCAGCAGAGGCTGCTCCAGATTCATAAGCTCCATGAGACGGAAACGGGTGGTATACCCCAGCACTGCTTCCAGAATGGGACTCAGTGCGAAGAGCAGCAGTACGGAAAGCAGCGCATTGAAGGCCAGAGCCAGGAACAGGACGGGAATATGCGCAAGATCAATCCGGGCGAAAAAGGCCGCCCCGAAGCCGGACAGCAGCAGCCAGCCGAACAGGGGCAGTCCCGCCCACACCGCGTCATGCCGGCTCTGCGCGTGTATGACCAGGCGGGTATTGGCCACGGCGGCCAGAAAATAGAAGCAGAAAAGGCCCACGCCGCCATGAAACATGATGGTGCAGAAAAATGCCAGCAGCAGGGAAATGACGCAGTAGTGGCGGGAAGAGAAAATGAGCGCCGCCAGCCCGGCTCCGCCCGCGACGGGATAGGCATACACCAGCATCATCGCGGAGTTCGGCCCGGGCACTCCGTGCAGCAGACCGGAGATTCCCCAGGACGCTCCGCCGAACGCCAGCAGAAGCAGCGCGATAAACAGCTCATCTCTGGTATTCAGCACATCTTCCCGTGAAGCAGCGGGCAGAAGGAACAGCCCAAGTCCGAGCAGACAGGCCAGCACGAACACCCCCGGCGCGAATATCCAGTCCACCAGCCCGGGGCCGGGACCAGCCAGGGCCTGCATCTTGAGCTGCTGTTCGCTGCTGACGACATCCCCCGAACGCACCACGACCTCCCCGCGCTGCACGCGATGCAGCACCGGCTTGACGGCGCGCTGGATAACCGCGTCGCGCTGGCGGGTTGCCTCCGGATTAAATGTCAGGGTCGGCATGATGAAACGGGGCAGGATACGGGCCAGAGCCGCCCGCTCCGCCTCGTCCACGCCGGGAAGGGTATGCAGATAAAGCCCCAGTTCCACATCCAGGGAGCGTACATCATGCAGGCCGTCCGCCTGCCTGCGCAGGATTTCCAGCCGACTTCCCGGATCCCGCACGATGATCGCGTTCTGGCCCGCCACCTGGCGGATATCGGGCAATACCCCCTCGGCCAGACGGGTCTCCATCCAGGGCAGAATCTCTTTCAGCACCGTCATCCGGATATCCGGCGTGAAAAGCATATCAAAATCAGGCTCCGCAATGCGCAGCCCGTATCGGGCGTTAAATCCGCGAAGAGCCGAACCTGCGCTTTCGATTCCGGCTTTCTTTGCGTTTTCCCGCCCGGACTCCCTGCCGGATCGCATATCCGGAAGAACGGAGTCCCCCGCGCCGCCGCTCCCGGCATTTTCTCCTGCCGGCCCCTGCGCGTCGGGAGTTTCCGGCGCGGCAGAGCCGCTCCCGGAGGCATGAGGAACCTCATCCTCCCCATTCCATCCGTTTTCTCCGGAAGGAACCGGAGAATCGTCTTTCCCCGCAGCGACGGCTTCCGCCTTATCCGATGCGGCGGCAAGCTCCGCTGCCAGCTCTGCCGTCCTCAAAAGCGTCAGCGTTTCCTCCCGGAAACGCAGCAGGGCCGCCCTGTCCACATCAAAAATACGCGGCTGTATCGCAGCGAGCTGTTCGCGCCGCATCCGGGTGGCGTGTTCATCTTCCACCAGCAGTTCGCGATCCGCCGTCACATCCTGCGACGCGATTTCTCCGGCAAGATACAGATCGGGATGACCGCCCTGAAACAGACCGGCCAGGATGGAAAGAAAGGCAAAAGTACAGATCAGGGCGAACAGGCCCCATCCACGATCATGCGTACGCCAGCGCCTCCGCAGGACAGCCAGCAGTTCAGCGCCGTTCAGCGCGGACGAACATTTGCATTTTATCATAAATTGTTCCTGAAGGAGGCCGATGCCGCAGGCATGCTTTCGCTCCGGCCCTGCGGCTTTGCGAAAGGACGGCGGAATCGGCCGCGCCGGGCTAGTTCGCCGCCTCCGGTCGGGCGGGACTCCCTTCGTTGCGATCATACGCGTCGACAATGCGTCCCACCAGCGGATGCCGCACCACGTCGGCATTGCCGAAATGGTGAAAGGCTATGCCGCGCACGCCGCGCAGCACGGCAAGGGCATGCACAAGCCCCGATCGGGTTTCCCCTTCCCTCTCTCCCTCCCGCAGCATGGCGCGGTGCACGGGCGGCAGATCGATCTGCGTCACATCTCCGGTGATAACCGCACGGGAGCCGAACCCCAGACGGGTGAGAAACATCTTCATCTGCTCGCGGGTGGTGTTCTGGGCTTCATCCAGAATGAGAAAGGCGTCGTTGAGAGTACGCCCGCGCATGAAAGCCAGCGGCGCGACTTCAATGATTCCGGTCTCCTGACGAGCGGCAAGCGCGGAAGGCCCGAGCATGTCTCCCAGAGCGTCATACAGGGGACGCAGGTAGGGGTTGACCTTGTCTTCCATGTCACCGGGCAGGAAACCGAGCTTTTCACCGGCTTCCACGGCGGGCCGGGTCAGAACAAGCCGCTTGACCCGCTTGGACGCCAGCATGGAAAGGGCCATGGCCACAGCCAGATACGTCTTGCCCGTGCCGGCAGGCCCCACGCCGAAAACCACCTCATGGGAGCGCAAGGCATCAATGTAGGCCCGCTGCGCCGTATTCCGTGCCAGAATATGCTTGCGCGGAGCGACAATGACGCCGGCTTCGCGAAACAGTTCCTTCAAATCGGCATGGGGATCGCGCCGCAGAGCCTCATATCCCTGCAGCAAATCCTCTCCGCGCAGCTTGCTGCCGCTCTTGAGCAGGGCATACGCCTGGGTGAACAACCGCAAAAGAATCTCACGCATGCCGGGGTCAGACGACGTGACGGCAAGCTCCGTTCCCCGCGTCGAGAATTCGGCGCCCGAAGCGTCAGCCACAAGCTCAAGATGGGCATTCAGCGGCCCGAACAGCTCTCCGGCCAGGCCGGAATCATCAAAGGCCAGAATTTCCGTTAAAGACATGGCTTCCAAACAAGCTTTCCTCCGCCGCGGCTCAGTAAGGTGTGCCCGAAAAAGCGCCCTGCAGGACGGCGCGAACAATACCGGCTTCGGGATACGCCGGATTTCTAGCGCAAAAAGTGCGCCTCGTCCACCGTACGCTGTGTCTTGCCCGGCATGAATCTTGCTAGGGAAAACATGCTCGCTGAAGCGGCGCGGGCGGAACAGGATGCCGCATCCCGCGTTTTTACCCCGTCAATTCCACCAGATACGCACAAAAGGAGCGAATCATGAGTATTTCTTCCATATACGGCAGCTATGCAAATAACGCGTCGGTCTGGAACTTCGAGTCCCTTGCCGCGGAAAAAAATTCCGCAAGGGAGTACTCAGCAAATGCCGCCAGGGAAAATCCGGCCGCCGCATCCGGAGGAAAAAACTCCCATGCAGGCATGAGTTCCAACCTTGATACTCTCGCTTCCGCCCTTTCCGGCATCATGGACGACATGAATCTCGGAGCGAACGACAAGATTTCCTTCCGGACTCTCGCGGAATACCGGGAAAAGCTGCAGAACTCGTTCACGGAGCAGGTCAAGAGCGATCTGCGCGAACTGGGTCTGGACGAAAACACGAAATTCAGTCTGACGACAGGAGCGGACGGCACAAGCGTGAATGTGGTCTGTGATGATGCCGATGCGAAGGCCGTCATTGAAAAATATCTCAAGGACAACCCCGATGTCGTGACGACATTCAAAAAGATTCAGAGTCTGAACAAACTGGAGGAGAGCCGAAAAAGCCGCAAGATCGACGTTGATGCAATTCGTGACCGCCTCCAGGTGGAATCCATGACCGCATGGTTTTCCACAACCAGCTCCATCGCCTCTTTCTACAGCGGTGGTGCTGCTTATTACAGCGGCATCAATGCCATAGCCTGAAGACGCCCTGTACGGAAACATATTGAGTCGCCGCGCCGTGCATACGGCATCGCACGGCTCAGGCGACGATTTTAATTAACCGCCAGAGGCGGCCGAAATACCCGATCCTGCCGACACCCTCATCCGCAGGTTTCATGTCTCGTCACCCCGGCTGCGAACGCTCCCGCTTCCGTCACTGCTGCCGGACTTTCCATGAGAACCCGAGGCATTCCTCCTTTGCTCAGACAAAATCAGAACTCCCGGAGCCGCGGAAAAATGCAGCCCGTAACAGACGGCACTACATTTTGTAAGGGCTGGCGGCCTCCATGCTCTGGAGCACCCTGACCGCCTCCGGGCTGGCAGGATCATCCGGCATGAAGGTTGTCACCATGTCCTCTCCCCGGCGGCGAGTCCGCGATCTGGCCGTGGCCTCAAGAATTTCCTCGGCCACACGGATAGGCGCATGCCCGCGCACGGCAAGGGCTATGCCGTCCGATGGACGGCAGTCCAGCCGCAGTGTTTCCGAGCCGGAAACAATCTCCATCTCGGCCAGATAGGTTCCGTCGCGCAGTTCGGTGATGTTCACCCCCGCAATGGACGCGCCGAGTCCGTCAAGCGCACGAAACATGGTTTCATGCGTCAGAGGCCGGTCAAGCGTCTTGCCGTTAAGAGCCAGCGATATGGACAGAGCTTCGGACGCGCCGATCCAGATGGGCAGGATTTCCGCCCCTCCCTTTTCCTGCAGCACAAGAATGGGGGTGTTGTTCTCCCCTTCCATCGTGAGACCAAGCACTTTCATATCCACCATGCCATCCTCCCCTGAATGTCTGAATCACGCAAGTCCTGCCCCTGATCCCGTGACTTCCGCCATCAATGAATGTTTCCCGGCTGCCGTAAAACGAACGGGGACAAACAGGCCTGGACGCCCCGTTCCGGCGGGCAGCACCAGATTCACCGTATCGCCCCAGGGGTCGTGCCCCTGCCATGTTTCCGCTGCGTCATCCGATTCTCCGGCTTCCCTGCGGCTGCGCCCCTCCAGAAGCACAGAGGACTCCATGCCCACCCGTCCGGCAAGCCATGCCTCTGCCCGGTCGTTCTGAAGGCTCTGCAGACGCTCCAGCCTCTTCAGCTGTTCTTCGCGGGGGATCTTGAAAGGCATGGACGATGCCCTTGTTCCTGGGCGATCCGAATAGCAGAAGGAAAAGCTGGCCATGAACCCTGCCGCGTCCACCGCGCGCAGCGTGTCTTCAAATTCCTTTTCCGTCTCGCCGGGAAACCCCACAATGAGATCGGTGGACAACGCCATATCCGGTCTGGCGCGGCGCAGCCCGGAAACCAGATCCAGATAGCGGGCCATATCATAACCCCGCCCCATGCGGGCCAGCACGGAATCCGACCCTGACTGCAAAGGCAGATGCAGACGGGGGCAAAGCTGGGGCAGTTCCGCAAAAGCTGCCACTGTTTCTTCCGAAAAATCCCGGGGATGCGGTGTGACAAAACGCAGCCGCTCAAGACCTGGCAACGCCGCCACCTTGCGCAGCAGCTCAGGAAAGGTGGTTCCGTCTCCTCCATCGTCGCATCCGAAGACATTGACATTCTGTCCCAGCAGGGTGATATCTCCCGCGCCTCGTGCCAGCCATGCGCGGCACTCATCCAGTATGGCGGAGGATGGGCGCGACTTGCGCGGCCCCCGCGTGAACGGCACGATACAGTAAGCACAGAAGTTGTCACAGCCCTGCATGATATTCACAAATGCCACGGGCGTGACATCGTCTCCCGCCTCTTCGTCCAGACAGGGATCCCGATCCGGATACCCGGCGGTAAAGTCAAGGTAGCTCAAACGCAGCCCTTCTTCCTCCAGCAGGCGGACAAAGGCGTCCGGAACATGGACAATGCCGTCACTGCCTGCCACGAGACGTACCTGGGCATGACGCTTCATGAGGTCTTCGCCAAGCTGCTGCGCCACGCAGCCGCCCACGCCCACCACGGCGCGCGGATTGATCTGCCTGATCCGCCCGAGCGCACTGTGCACCTTCAGTTCCGGCTTTTCCCGCACGGAGCAGGTATTCAGAAACACCACATCGGCCTTCTCCAGCGGGCACTCGGCAAAACCGCGCCGGACAAGAGCGCGGGCAACCCACCGGGAGTCGTTGACGTTCATCTGACAACCAAAGGTCAGGCAATGAAATCCGGGCTGAGACATATTCCTTCCTGCGGCAGGACGCCGGCACATGCCGGAGCCCTGTTCTTGCTGAGATGCATCGGACGAACCCCCGTTAAACATTAGGGGGGAGGGAAGCCCGTTTCTTCCGGGCAGGTTTGAGCATGCGGCAAAAAAGTCCGTGCCGCAAGCATTTGACGTGTTCCCGAAATTTTTATCCCTCTGCTGCGGACTCACCTTCCCGTCGCAGGCCGAGACGCGCGATGCGCAGACCGTCCATGCCCAGCACGCGCCATCTCCATCCTCCCCAGGAAAAGCTTTCACCCTCGTGAGGAATGCGGCCCAGAATCTCCAGAACCATACCGGCAAGAGTTTCCGACCGGAAATCTTCACCATGTTCAAGCTTCAGCGCGCTCACGGCCTCGGGCAACGGCATGCCTCCCGCAAGAACAAGTTCGGTTCCGGAGAGCTTCGCTTCCTCCCGGTTTTCCGCGCCGCCAGCCAGGGCGCGTACCACATGCTCCGGGGTGACGATGCCGGCGGGCCTGCCGTATTCATCCAGCACTACGGCCAGCGGCCCGGCAGCGTCGGCCAGAATATCCCACATGTCGGTGACATGGGTATGTTCCAGCACCACGGGTACGGGCCGCGCAAGTTCCGCCGCACGCAGTCCCGCGCTCTTCCGCTCCCGCGCAATCATGTCCTGCGGAAATACTGCGCCCAGCACATCGTCCGATGCCTCATCAAAAACCGGAATGCATGCCTGCAGTGAATGCCCGGCTGCCACCTTCATTTCTTCCCACGAGGCCGAAGCATGTATCTTGTCGACATTGCGCCAGGGTATCATGATCGTCCGGACGCTCAATCCTCCCAGACGCAGGATGCGCGCCAGCAGCTCACGTTCCTTTTTTGCGCAGACGCCGGCCTTTCCGGCATCCGCCGCCAGAGCCGCCATCTCCAGTTGAGCCTCGCCGGAGGACAGTTCCCCCAGGCTCAGCAGACGCGACACGGCGTCCGCCAGCGCACCGCGCGAATCCCGCGTGACGCGTCGCGATCGCCTCCTCCGCACCATGAGCTGTCTGAACGCCTCCACAAACAGGGAAAACAAAACCGCCGCGTAGAGGTATCCCCTGGGCACGGGCAGTCCCATGCCGTCCATGATGAGGCTTCCGCCGACCATCATCATGAAGCCGAGACACATCACCACAATCGAAGGGTAACGCTCCACAAAGGCGGAAAGAAAGGAGGCGGCGCGCAGCATGATCGCCATGGCCACCGCCACGGCGGTCATCATCATGGTCACGTCGTTCGCCATACCCACTGCGGTCAGCACCGAATCAAAGGAAAAAAAGGCATCCAGCGCCGCAATCTGGATGACAACAATCCAGAATCCGGCCCCACCGCCCGAGTTTTCTCCGTGATCTCCGGCATCCTCAAGCTTGTCATGCAGTTCCTGAGACCCTTTGAAGAGCAGAAACACGCCCCCTGCCACCAGAATGATATCGCGCACGGCGAAGCCCCGGCCCAGCATTGTGAACAGCGGTTCCCGCAGTCCCATGAGCCAGGCCATCATGGACAGCAGTGCAAAACGCTGGATCAGGGCAAGTCCCATGCCCATGCGGAAGGCTTTTTTCCGGCTGTTTCTGGGCAAACGCCCCGCCAGAAGCGAAATAAACAGCAGGTTGTCGATGCCGAGCGCCAACTCCAGCAGAATAAGCACGCCCAGACCGACCCAGGCGGAGGGGTCCGCCACCCAGGCAAAATCCCAGTTCATCAGGTATTCCTTTCAGGTTTAAATAAAAAAAGGCGACTCCGGAAACTTCATGGGAAGCTTCCGGACTCGCCCGGACATAACAGAAAAAAAACTACTTCGAGGAACGTCGTCCATAGATGGGAAATAGATTAACCATATGCGGCCCGGCTGTCAAACAGGGCGCGGGCAGAACTCAGAAATACTGCGCCAGCTTGAACAGATCTATATCCGCATCATCCAGCCAGGGAGAAACCGCCTTGATCAGGGTCAATGGGGAAAGATACCTGTCCCGCCAGTTCAGAGTCAGAAACATCTCTCCGCCCGGCCGCCGCTCGCAGGCCGCCAGCAGGGGGCGAATGTTTTCCGTTTTCATCACGCCTTTCCTGTTCTCCCTTTCCAGATCCCGAACATCCGAAGCGGCAAAGCTCCTCCAGTCCGCGTCCAGGCGTTCCTCCCAGCCGGCGAGGCGCGCAGGTTCCCGCCTTGCCGCCTTTTCCGCCACCCGCAGGCGGTACAACTCCTCCACGGGCATGGCAAGCCTGCCGACAAGGGGCATGAGTTCCGCCCGAACCGGCTCCATACCTTCCAGCATGCAGGGGGCGAGACGTTCCAGCACCTCACGTTCGCGAAGAGGCGCCCGCAAGGTAACGACGAACCACTCCGCCATGCTTCCCACCCCTACGGGCAGCGCCCGTCCGAAGGAAAGCAACGGCAGGGGGTGAAAGCCCTGCGAGAAGGCCAGCGGCAGTTCCGCGCGGCGCAGCGCCCGCTCCAGCAGGGACTGCATCTCAAGCTGACTGATCCAGGCGGAACCTCCTTCCTTGCGATGCCATATGCGGTAACGGACAACCCGGCGGGTCAGCGCCTCGTCTATGCGTGGAGGCTCTTTCTTCCGTCCCGGCTCAAAGCGGGGAATCTCCGGGACAGGACCAAAATCCTCCTGATCACGCGTCGGGAAGTTGAGCCTCGTCCTCAGCTCGGGATCGGCATCGCTCACGCGCAGCAGGGAAGGTCCGGCCTTGGTGTCGCACGCTCCGCAGTGACGGCAGGCCTCATAACGGCAGTCCCCGGTCACGGTTCCCCGCATGGCGCGCTCGCGCTCTCTGAGAAGGAACTCCCGGCTCACGCCTGTCTGAAGGTGATCCCAGGGCAGACGGGATTCAGTATCCCTGCCCCCGGTCCAGTCCCCGGGCGTCATGCCGCACTCGTCCAGGGCTTCCAGCCACGGTTCAAGGCTGAACCCCTCTACCCAGCTGCTGAAAATGCCGCCCTTGCGGTAGGCTTTTTCCACCACATCGGCAAGGCGGCGATCTCCGCGCGAAAGTATGCCTTCCAGGTGGCTCATGGCCGGCTCATGCCAGCGCAGACTGACATTCTTGTGCTGGCGCACCGCGTCGCGCAGGTAAAAAATCCGCTCCTTCATCTCCTCCAGGGAAATCTGCGGCTCCCACTGGAACGGCGTATGCGTCTTGGGCACGAAAGGGGAAACCGCCGCCGTCACGGTCAGACGCGGGCCGTACCATTTGCCGTCCTCATCCCTTTTGCGGCAGCAGTCGCGCACCTTGAGGCAGAGATCCACGATGGCGTCCAGGTCTTCCCGCGTTTCCGTGGGCAACCCGAGCATGAAATAGAGCTTGACCTGCTGCCAGCCGTACCCGGCCAACTGGCGCACATGATGGAGAAGAGCCTCTTCCGTTACACCCTTGTTGATCACGTCACGCAGGCGCTGGCTGCCCGCTTCGGGAGCAAGCGTCGCGCCCGTGCGGCGGATGCCCGCCATGCGGGACATGATCTCGCCATCTACCGACCCCACGCGCAGGGAAGGCAGGGATATGGCGATCTGTTCCCGCGCGCAGCGATCCGCCACATCCAGAAACAGGGTTCTGAGGCCGGAAAAATCCCCGCAGGAAAGCGCCAGAAAGGACACGTCATCATAGCCCGTGCTGGTCAGACATTCCTCGGTGAGCCACCGTATTTCCTCAATGGAACGCTCACGCGAGGGCCGCAGGGTCATGCCGGCCTGACAGAAACGGCAGCCCCGGGTGCAGCCCCGCGCTATTTCCAGAGAAAGCCGGTTGTGGACGGCCCCGAACGGCATGACCTGACGCGCGGGATAGAAGGCGTCCTTCATATCCGCCACGGGACGGCGCAGAACCTGCGTATAGTCATCAAGAAGCGGCTCAAGCGAACCGTCCTCACGCGGAGCAAAAAACGCGGGCACATAAACGCCGGGGATATGCCTGGCCTCGCGCAGAAATTCCGTGCGGGTCAGCCCCTCCTCCCGCGCCCGGCCAAGCAGTTCCACAAGCTGCGGCATGACGGCCTCCGCCTCGCCCAGCACCATCAGATCCATGAATGGAGCAAGAGGTTCGGCGCAGATTGTACAACCGCCTCCCGCGATGATCAGCGGCCAGCGGCGCAGATCATCACCGCGCTCTTCAGCGCGCAGGGGAATGCCCGCCAGATCCAGCATGAGCAGGACGTTGGTAAAGGCCAGCTCATGCGTAATGCTGAATCCGACAAGATGGGTATCCGCAAGATTGGTGTCACTTTCCAGCGTGGCCAGCGGCACGCCGCGCTCGCGCAGCACTCTGGCAGCATCGCGGCAGGGGGTGAAGACCCGTTCCGCCAGCACGCCGTCCATGGCGTTGAGCTGGCCGTACAGGATTTTCTGCCCCAGGTATGACATGGCCACTTCATACAGATCAGGAAAGGCCAGGGCACAGTGCAGGCGGGCTGAAGCCGGATCCGTCCTGACCGTTCCCTCCTCAATGCCCAGATAGCGGCTGGGACGCGGCAGAAGCGCCAGAATTTCCTTCATCGAATCATTCCTTGCATGATGCGGCGGAGCATTCTCTGCGTATCCCGCCCGGGGTTCGGATCAAGCGTTCCGGTCTCCAGGATTATGACGGAGCCCCCCTGCGCACGGCAACGTGCGGGGAGCGCAGCCCGTTCCCGCGTGAACCGGTCATTCCTGCCCCGGACGGAACCGGGCACGCCTCGAAACTACAGAATCAGGCCGGAAGATCCGCCCTTGCCGCCCTTGGGATCAAGTCCGCCGGAAGACAGCGTGAGATTGGAACAGGCTTCCAGATACTTGTCCTGCACATCCTGCGGAACCTTGGAATATTCATACAGAAAATGTTCCTGCGCGATGCTCCCCGTGAATTCCTGTTCAAAGGGGTAGCCATAGGGCAGGATCATGAGCTGGACCCCCTGCTGGGTGGGTACGGTCTGCATGATCGCTACATCTTTAAGGGTCCTGCTTTCGGCATCATATTTGCCGATGACGAGTTCCCCCGTCACAATTTTGACCAGGCGAATATCGTAAGCCATGATGAGTCTCCTTGATATATTGTCCGCGAACACTAAAAAGCGCGCCGAACCTTGTCAAGCCGGGAATGCCGGGGACGCATGGCCGGGAGGGATATTCCCGGCGCGATTCCGCGGCAGAGCCGGCCTGGAATGCTTCGTGACTGAAAATATCTGCCAGCCAGACCCTGTTTTTGCCCCGCAGGTTTCACGCCTGGAGCCGGAGCCTTGCGAAGATGAGAAGAGCGGAGACGGGTCTCGCCCTGCCCGACTCCGTCAGAATATTTCAACAGCAAAATGCTCTCGGCACGGCCTTTACAAAATCACGGTTTAAAGCAATGTTGCCGGGAAATTGCGCGAAACCGCACGAGGCGGGACTCCGGGTTCAGACGCGGAACCCGCCCGGCAGGACAGAGGACTTTCCCGCCGGATGCCTGCACATGCAAAACACCTGAGGACACCCATGCTTCCTTCTGCGGAACACAATCGCCCGGCTGGGCTTGATGCGCTCGAAAAACGTCTTGGTTACCGTTTTTCCGACCGGGCCCTGCTGGAAACGGCACTGACCCACAGTTCATGGAGCAATGAACGCAGGAATGCCGTCCACAATGAACGGCTGGAATTTCTGGGGGATGCGGTGCTGGAAATCTGCGTATCGGAAGAACTGTACGCTCGGTATCCGCAGGAGCGGGAAGGCGGCCTGACCCGTCTGCGCTCCCGCCTGGTAGGGGAGGAAAAGCTGGCTGAACTGGCGAAAAGAATCGGACTGGGTGGCTGTCTGCGGCTGGGCAGGGGAGAAGATGCCCAGGGCGGCCGGGAACGGCCCGCTCTTCTGGCAGACGCCATGGAAGCTGTCCTGGGCGCGGCATATCTGGACGGCGGCCAGAGCGCTGCGGCCTCACTGGTGGCAAGGCTGTACGAGGATCAGTGGCCCCTGCCCGAAACCACGCGCAAGGACAAGGATTTCAAGACCCGCCTGCAGGAGGTCACCCAGGCGGAATTTCATGCCCTGCCCTCTTATCTGCCCAAAGGAAGCCACGGCCCTGAGCATGCCCGCACATTCGAGGTGGAACTGCACCTGCCTGACGGGCAAAGCCTGACAGCAAAAGGCCCCAGCCTCAAACGGGCTGAACAGGCAGCGGCAGCGGCAGCGCTGAACTACCTTGAAACCCGGGAACGGCATGCCTGAAAATACCCCGGAGGGGGCATAGCCGCCGCGTATACGGCGGCATCCCTTCCGCTCCATAGACAGGAAGGCCAGACCGAACCCGGGAGGCCGATCCTCCCGGGCCGTGTCTTTGGTCTGCCTTGACCTCTATGGCATGATGACCGGTTAGCCGCCGATAAGCTGCATGGCCATCTGGGGCAGCGAGTTCGCCTGACTCAGCATTGCGACACCGGACTGCACAAGAATCTGGTTGCGCACGAAGTTGGTCATTTCAGAGGCGACGTCAACGTCGGAAATCTGGGATTCCGCCGCCTGCAGATTTTCCGCCTGAATTTCCAGATTGGTGATGGTGTTTTCCAGCCTGTTCTGCATGGCGCCAAGGTGCGCGCGGATATTGTCCTTGGAGACAATGGCCGCATTGATGGCGTCAAGAGCGCGCTGGGCATTGGCCTGGGTAGAAATGTCATGACCGGCCCCGCCATTGTTGGCATTGCCCAGCCCCAGAGCGGATGCGGTGGAATTGCCGATATTGATATAGTAATAGTCTTCCGCCGAGTCATTGCCGGTGCCGAAGTGAATTTTCAGCGAACCGGTGGATTTCATGCCTTCGCCGTCATGCGTGCCGGAAAGCGAGCCGTCCAGCAGCTTGATGCCGTTGAAGTCCGTGGCGTTGGCGATACGGGTGATTTCCGACGCCATCTGCTGATATTCGGATTCAATAATCAGACGCTGGGTGGAGTCATAGGTGCCGGTGGCGGCCTGTTCCGCAAGTTCCTTCATGCGGATCAGCTTTTCATCGACGACCTGAAGAGCGCCGTCGGCGGTCTGGATGAGGGAAATGCCGTCATTGGCATTGCGGACACCCTGATTAAGGGTGCTGATTTCCGCGCGCATGAGTTCGCGGATGGCGAGACCGGCGGCATCATCCGCAGCGGTTTCCACGCGGAGGCCGGAAGACAGTTTGCGGGTGGAATCGGAAAGCTTGCGATAGTTGGCGTTCAGGTGACGAGAGGCGTTCATCGCCATCATGTTGTGATTGACGACCAAAGACATAATTTTCACCCTCCTTGAGGCGTTTGCGTGCCCGATTTATAGCAATTCACATGCCAAAACATAAAAATACAATAATAAAAACATATTACAAAATCACACTTTTCAAGCCGCTCACAAAACCGCCAAATTGCCGACTGCATCGGCAAATTTTGCACGCTTTTTTCGGACAGCCGAAAAAAACACGGAAACATATGACCCGCTCTCCGCGCATTGTCGGGAATGTCTTGCATTTGCCGGCCATGCAATATACATATGAACGAGTTCGCCGATAAACGGCGTTCGGGTTCGTTCGTCCGGGGCGGAGCGCGGCTCCGCTCCTTTTTCATAACTGCCGTCCCGCATGGAGGGATGCTGGTGACGGCACGGAACGCCGCCGGCGTTTTTGTCATCTTTTCCGGGACAGGAGGTCCCATGCCCAGCGCCCGCAATCTTGCCCATATCGGCCTTGACGTGGGTTCCACCACCGTCAAGGTCGTCATTTTCAATACGGAGGCCGAAGCCGTCTATGCCCGTTACCAGCGCCATATGTCGGATGTGCGCGCGACCGTGGCGCAGATGCTGGCCGAAGCTCTGGATGCCGCGCCCTTTTCCGCGGACAGTGACGTAAACGGAAGAGAGCAGCTTTTCACTCTCTCGCTCACCGGTTCGGGCGCCATATCCCTGGCGGAGGAAATGAATCTGACCTTTGTGCAGGAGGTCATCGCCTCGGCCGCCAGCATCCGGCATATTATTCCGGACGCCGACGTCACCATAGAGCTGGGAGGGGAGGACGCCAAAATCACATTCTTCACCGGCGGAGTGGAACAGCGCATGAACGAAACCTGCGCGGGCGGCACCGGGGCCTTCATCGATCAGATGGCGGCCTTTCTCAATACCGACGCGCAGGGCCTCAACGCTCTGGCCGTCAACCATCATCAGCTTTATCCCATCGCCTCCCGCTGCGGCGTATTCGCCAAAACCGACATTCTGCCCCTGCTCAACGAGGGATGCGCCAAGGAAGATATTGCCGCCTCCATTTTTCAGGCTGTTGTGGATCAGGTGATCGGCGGTCTGGCCTGCGGGCGGGAAATCAGGGGCAAGGTCGCCTTTCTCGGCGGCCCGCTGGCCTTTCTGCCCGCCCTGCGCCAGCGCTTCGTGGATTCCCTCGCGCTGCCCGAGGGTGACGCCCTGTTTCCCGAACACGCGGAATTCTTCGTGGCCGGGGGCGCGGCCCTGCACACCATGACGCTCATGGCCGCAAGAGAAAAGGTGGACGGAAGCGGCGGGGAACGCCTCTGGACCCTTGAACAACTGCGGGAACTCGCCCACACCCTTGCCACCACCAGGGGCGCCAGCGAAGCCCTGAAGCTCCCCCCCCTGTTCGAGTCCCGGAAAGCGCTGGAGGAATTCCGTGCCCGCCACTCGCAGGATCGCGCTCCGCGCGCCAGGGTGGAAGATCTCGCCGGCACAGAGGAAAACCCCGCGCCCGTCTACCTCGGCATCGACATCGGCTCCACCACCATCAAGGCTGTACTTCTGGATGAGGAAGGGCGCATACTGTACACATCCTACGGGGCAAGCCAGGGCGACCCCCTCAGCGCGGCCGTGCACATTCTCGAAGAAGTCTACGCGCTCCTTCCCGCGCACGCGCGCATCGCCTCCGCCGGGGTGACAGGCTACGGCAGCGGGCTTATCCGCGCCGGACTGCGCGCCGACGTGGACGAGGTGGAAACCCTTGCCCACTGCAAGGCAGCCCGCTTCTTTCTGCCCGAAGTCTCCTTCGTGCTGGATATCGGCGGCCAGGACATCAAGTGCCTGCGCGTGAAAAGCGGCATGGTGGATCGCATCCAGCTCAATGAGGCATGTTCCGCCGGCTGCGGTTCCTTTATTGAAACCTTTGCCAAATCTCTGGGCATGGATCTGCCCTCCTTTGTTTCCGAGGCGCTGAAAGCGGAGCATCCCGTGGATCTCGGCACGCGCTGCACGGTGTTCATGAACTCCCGCGTCAAGCAGGCCCAGAAGGAAGGCGCCCCCGTGGGGGACATTGCCGCCGGACTTTCCTATTCGGTAATCAAGAATGCCCTGTACAAGGTCATCAAGATCGCAAGCACCGACGAACTCGGGCAGCATGTCATGGCCCAGGGCGGCGCGTTCCACAACGACGCTCTGCTGCGCGCGCTGGAACTGAGCCTGGGCAGACCGGTAGTGCGGCTTGACATCTCCGGCCTCATGGGGGCTTTCGGCGCGGCGCTGCTGGCCAGGGAACAGGCCCCTCTGGAGGGCAGTGCCCTGCTTTCCCCCGAGGAACTGGCGGAATTTCACGTGGACAGCACTGTGGCCCGCTGCCAGCACTGCACAAATCACTGTCTGCTGACCGTCACGCGCTTTTCCGACGGCACCCGCTTCATCTCCGGCAACCGCTGCGAGCGCGGCGCGGGAAAGGCCAGTTCACGCAGCGATCTGCCCAACCTTTACGCCTACAAGTATCAGCGCCTGTTCGAGCATTACATCCCCCTGCCCCTGGAAAACGCTCCCCGCGGCGTGGTGGGCATTCCACGCGTACTCAACATTTATGAAAACTATCCGCTGTGGTTCACCCTGTTCACCGAGCTGGGCTTCCGGGTGGAACTGTCTTCTCCTTCCAACAAGAGCATCTACAACCTCGGCCTGTCCACCATTCCCTCGCAGACCGTATGCTACCCGGCGAAGCTCTCGCACGGGCACATCATGGATCTTATCCAGCGCCATGTTCCGCGCATCTTCTACCCCTGCATTCCGCAGGAGAACCAGGATTTCAGCGGACAGGACAATACCTACAACTGTCCTGTGGTCGGGGGCTACCCCGAACTGCTGCGCAACAACATCGACAGCCTGCGCGCAAGCGGCGTGGAGCTGATCTGTCCCTTCCTGCCTCTCGGGCGGGAACGTCTGCAGGAACGTCTGCGTGAACTGCCGCTGTTCGCGGACGTTTCCGAGGCGGAAATGACGCGCGCCCTCAGCCTGGCCGTGGATGAGCAGAAACGGTTCAAGGAAGACATGCGCGCAGCCGGGGAAAAAGCCCTGCGGCTGCTTCAGGACTCAGGCCGCCAGGGCATCATCCTCGCCGGGCATCCCTACCACGTTGACCCGGAGGTCAACCACGGCATCCCCGAACTGATCTGCGCCACCGGCCTTGCCGTGCTGACCGAGGATTCCGTGGCCCACCTCATGCCCGATCCCGGCAAGCTGCGCGTGGTGGATCAGTGGACCTATCACGCCCGTCTGTACCGGGCGGCGGCCTATGCCGCCAGTACCGAACAGATCGCGCTGGTGCAGCTTGTTTCCTTCGGCTGCGGGCTGGATGCCGTGACCGCCGATCAGGTGGAGGAAATTCTTGCCGCCGGTGATCGTCTGTATACCCAGATTAAAATTGACGAGGGGGCGAACCTCGGCGCGGCCCGCATCCGCGTCCGCTCCCTGCTGGCCACCATGCGCGAACGCCGGAAAAAGCTGGGAGGCGTCCGCGTGCCCCTGCCCGGCATCGCGCCCAGCGAAGGGCTGACCCTTCCGCCGGACCCCGCCCCTGCGCCGGAGGCCATGCCCTGCGCGCCGGACGAGCTGCGCCCGGAGGAATTGCTGCGCGCCCATGCGCAACAGGAAGAAAAGACGGGAGAGGGGCTTTCCGCGGAAGAACGCGGATACCGCCTTGCCGGGCCGGAAGATCCGGATGGAGCCTTTGAGGAGTTTCCTCCCTTCACGGAGGAAATGCGCCGTACCCATACCATTCTCATCCCGCAGATGTCGCCGCTGCACTTCCAGTTTTTGCCCGCGCTGTTCACGGCCTGCGGCTACAGGGCGGAGCTGCTGCCCACGGTATCCCGCGCGGCGGTGGAGCTGGGGCTCCGGCATGTCAACAACGATGTGTGCTACCCGGCCATTACGGTCATCGGCCAGCTTCTGCACGCCGTGCAGAGCGGCAGGTACGATCCCAACCGCATCGCGCTGATTATCTCCCAGACCGGAGGAGGATGCCGCGCCACCAACTACATCAGCTTTCTGCGCAAGGCGCTGAAAGCCTGCGGACTGACCCAGATTCCCCTGCTCTCCTTCAACATGGCCGGTCTGGATCACAACCCCGGTTTCCGCCTGGACTGGGCCTTCATGCGCCGGGCGATCATGGGCTGCTTCTACGGCGACTGCATCATGCGCATGCTGTACCGGGTACGGCCCTATGAGTCCGAACCCGGAGGGGCGCAGAAACTTGCGGACAAATGGGCCGAAATCGGAATCCGCAACGTGGCCGAAGGCAGTCTCATCCGCTGTTACCGCAACATCTCCCGCATGGTGCGTGAATTTGACACCCTTCCGCTGCGCAGCATCCCGCGCAAGCCGCGCGTCGGCCTGGTGGGAGAAATTCTGCTCAAGTTCCATCCCGACGCCAACAACGCCGCCGTGGATGTCATCGAGGCGGAAGGCGGCGAAGCCGTCATGCCCGATCTTCTCGACTTTTTCCTGTACGGCTTCTATGATGATATCTTCCGCTACAAGGCGCTGCAGGGCCGCCGCAGGAACGCGGTGATGAGCCGCCTGGCGCTTCAGGCCATGCTGTTCCTCCGCCTGCCCCTGCGGCGCGCCCTTCAGAAGAGCGCACGCTTTGACGCCCCCCTGCCCTTCCGAATGCTGCTGAAACAGGTGGACGGCATCGTTTCTCTGGGGCATCAGACTGGCGAAGGCTGGCTGCTCACGGCGGAAATGGTGGAACTCATCCACAGCGGCGTGCCCAACATCCTGTGCATGCAGCCCTTCGGCTGTCTTCCCAACCACATCACGGGCAAGGGCGTGCTCAAGGAACTGAAGCGCCGCTATCCCGGCGCAAACATCGCCGCCGTGGACTATGACCCCGGCGCGAGCGAAGTGAACCAGATCAACCGCATCAAGCTGATGATGGCCGTGGCCCGCGACGCGCGGGAAGAACATTCCCCCGACGGCGCACGCTGAGCGTATGTCCATCCCCTCTACCCAAGGATTTTCCCGTGGCCCGTACAACTTCGGATAAGCATCAGAACAGACGACATGACTCCCCCTCCTCCCGGCGGGCTTCCGGTTCCGGGGCGGCCCGGCGCAGCCCGGGAGAAGACGCGCGCCGGGAAGGCAGACGCGAAGCCTGGCGCCGCGGACGGGAAGAATCCCGGAACAGCAGGGCATCCGCCCCCGATCGGACGGACGGACGGCGGGAAAAGCCGGTTCACGGACGAAACGGGGCGCGGCGAAGCGATGCGGAAGAACGCCGGGAAGCGGCTGCTGCCCGTGAAGTGAAAGTCCCCCGCGCTTCCGAAGCGCCGAAGTTCGGCCTTGTCCGTCTGGAAGAACTGAATGTTGCCGCTCCCCGCCCGCTCCCCGCGCTCATCCCCCGCGCGGAGGGAATTCTCCCTCCGCCGGAAATTCTCGCGCCCGCCGGAGATGTTTCCTGCTTTCTTTCCGCGCTCGCGGCGGGGGCGGACGCCGTATATGTCGGGCTCAAGCACTTTTCCGCCCGCGCGGGGGCGGAAAATTTCAGCACCGGCGAACTCTCGCGCATGGTTGATCTGGCCAATGCGGAAGGTCGGCGCGTCTATGTCGCCTTCAATTCCCTGCTCAAGCCCGGAGACATGGAAGCGGCGGGGCGTCTGGTGACGCGCCTGAGCCGCGACGTCAGGCCGCACGCTCTCATCCTTCAGGATATCGGACTGATGGAACTGGCCCGTCAGGCGGGCTACGAAGGCCAGCTTCACCTTTCCACCCTCGCCAACATCACGCACCCCGCCGCGCTGACCGCCGCCCGAAACATGGGCGCCGCGCGCGTCATCCTCCCCCGGGAACTGTCCATCGACGAAATCCGTCAGGTCGCCGCGGCCTGCCCGGAAGACATGGATCTGGAGCTTTTCGTGCACGGGGCGCTGTGCTGGTGCGTGTCCGGCCGCTGCTACTGGTCAAGCTACCTGGGCGGCAAAAGCGGCCTGCGCGGACGCTGCGTGCAGCCCTGCCGCCGCATTTACAACCAGAAAGGCCATGAAGGCCGCTTTTTCTCCTGTCAGGATCTTTCCCTTGACGTGCTGGTGAGGACGCTGCTTGACATTCCCCGCCTGCGCTGCTGGAAAATCGAGGGCCGCAAGAAAGGGCCGCATTACGTCTACCACAGCGTCACAGCCTACCGGATGCTGCGCGACCACGGGACGGACGCCCGCGCCAGAAAGGACGCCGAGGAACTGCTGGAAATGGCGCTGGGGCGCCCCCGTACGCACGGGCGCTTTCTGCCCCAGCGGGAAAACGGTGTGACCACGCCCGAAGAGCCTACCAGTTCCGGCATGCTGATCGGAAAAATCCAGTTTACCCCGGGGGACAGGGAGAAGCCGGGTCAGCCGTTCTTCAGACCCCGGCAGGAACTGCTTCCCCGCGACTTTCTCCGCATCGGCTATGAGGACGAGCCATGGCACGCCACCCTGCCCGTGACCCGCCGCACGCCCAAGGCCGGAACCTGTCCGCTGCGGCTGAGCAGGCACAAGACGCCCAGGGCGGGCACGCCCGTCTTTCTTATTGACCGCCGCGAGCCGGAACTGGAAAGCATCCTCAGGGAATGGGAACAGCGCCTTGCCCGCGCCCATGCCGTGCAGACCCGGGAGGTCAGCTTCACGCCCCGTCTCCCCTCCCCCGCGCGCGGACGCAGGCAGCCGGATCTGCTGGTGCGCTCTTCCCTCCCGCAGGGGAAGGAAACGCGGGGAGCACGCGCTTCCATGACCGGTCTGTGGATGACCCCTTCCACTGTGCGGGCCATCTCCCGTACGGTTGCCCCCCGCATTTCGTGGTGGCTCTCCCCTGTTATCTGGCCGGATGAGGAGGAGGGATGGAAAAGGCTTGTCGCCGAGGCCCTGCGTGACGGCGCGCGTCATTTTGTCCTCAATGCGCCGTGGCAGATCGCGCTGTTCGGGCGCGAGCGCCTCCGCGAGCCTCTGCATCTTGTGGCCGGACCGTTCTGCAACGCTTCCAACGCCGCATGCATTGCCGTACTGGCAAGCATGGGTTTTGAAGCCGCGTTCGTCAGCCCCGAGCTGACCGGAGAAGACATGCTCTCCCTGCCGGGACAGAGCTGCCTCCCCCTGGGGGCCGTGCTTTCCGGCTGGTGGCCCGTGGGCATTTCCAGGCACAAACTGCATCACGTCAAGCCCAATGAGGCTTTTGCCAGCCCCAAGGGAGAACTGTTCTGGGCCAGGCGCTACGGGGAAAACACCTGGGTATATCCCGGCTGGCCGCTGGGACTTGACGGACACAGGCCCGAACTGGAAGCCGCCGGTTTTTCCTTTTTCGCCAGTCTGGATGAAACCCCGCCCGCGAGTCTGCCCGAAGCCCGCCGTGCCAGCCTTTTCAACTGGCAGGGGGCGCTGCTCTAGAGCGTTTTGCTCTCGAAAGTATCTGCCGGTCAGCCCCCATGTTCCGGCCCGCAGGTTTCATGCCTCCGCCGGAGCTTACGCCGCAAGCGAATTGCGGCGACACCGGAGAAAGGGGGGCGTCGCGGCGGAGCGCATGTTCCGGGCAGACCTGCAACCTCCAACATCAAAAGGCTGAACGTATGGACGGCATGGCCGCATTTCAGGATCCCGAACTCTGCCAAGGGCTGCTCGCGCGCCTGGAGTCCCTGCTCCGGGCCTGCGGCCGCCCTGTGCGTTTTATGGAAGTATGCGGCACGCATACCGTTTCCATTTTTCAGAGCGGACTGCGTTCCCTGCTGCCGGAAGGCCTGACCCACCTTTCCGGCCCGGGCTGTCCGGTCTGCGTCACCCATGACGCGGAAGTGGGCGCCATGCTCGAGCTGGCCCGGCGTGACGGCGTCATCATTGCCACCTTCGGAGATCTGCTGCGCGTACCCGGCCCGGACGGGAAAAGTCTCAAGCACGCCCAGGCCGAGGGCGCACGGGTGCGTGTGGTCTATTCCCCTCTGGACGCGGTGAACCTTGCCGGAGAAAATCCCGGCGCCACGGTGATCTTTCCGGGCGTGGGCTTTGAAACCACCGCTCCCGGCGTGGCCGGAGCCGTGCTCGCGGCCCGGGAACGGGGACTGGGAAATTTCTGCATTCTGTCCTGTCACAAGCTTGTTCCCCCCGCTCTCCGCATCCTGCTGGAAAAAAGCCCCGGCGAACAGGAGCGGGGCATCGACGCCTTTCTCCTGCCGGGCCATGTGGCCGTGGTGCTGGGGCTTGCGCCCTTCCGCTTTGTCGCGGAGGAATTCGGCCGCCCGGCGGTGATCGGCGGCTTTGAACCGGCGGAGATTCTTTCCGCTCTCTGCGTCATGGTCAGCCAGATTGCCGAAGGCAAAGCTCTTGCCGTCAACGCCTACCGCCGCGCCGTGGACGATGGGGGAAGCCCCGCCGCGCGCGCCGTCATGGACAAGGTCTTCCTGCCGTGTCAGGCCCGCTGGCGCGGGCTTGGCCTCATTCCCGCCAGCGGCCTCGAACTGCGGCCGGAATACGAAAGGTTTGACGCCCTGCGGCGTTTCGGCGTGAGCTTCGGCGATCCCCGGCCCATTCCCGGCTGCCGCTGCGGAGATGTGCTTTCCGGCCTCATAACGCCCAGAGAGTGTCCCCTGTTCGGAAAGACATGCACACCGCAGCACCCCACCGGTCCGTGCATGGTATCCACCGAGGGCAGTTGCGCCGCATGGTACAGGTATCAGGGAGTCTGACGCCCCTGCGCGGCGGAATGCAAATCCGCATCTCCTGCTCCGGAACATGCCATGCCGCGGAGCGCAAACCGTCAGACACTAGTCCGACGCGGCGGCACAGCCGCCGCGAGCAAGCCGGAACCACGCTTTCGGCAAAGCGAACGATATGGTACGAGAGCATTTCAATGGCGACATTTTCTGCGGAGTCAGGCGGGGCGAGACACATCTCCGCGCTCCTTATCCGTAACGCGCTCCGCGCTCACGGCCAGGGACGCCGCGGCATCCCCCTCTCCGGCGTCGCCGCAATTCACCTGCGGCGACAGGTTGCGGCGAAAGCGTGAAACCTGCGGGTCGGAACATGGGGCTGGCCGGCAGATTTGTTCAATCGCAAAACGCTCCAGGAAGGCAATATGCAGCTTCTTCTCGACAGCGGCAGCGGAGGCCGCGCTTCCCAGCGGCTCATCGCGGACATCTTTGTCCGCCACTTTGACAACGCCATTCTGCGTCGCATGGACGACGGAGCCGTGCTGCCCGTTCGCGGCCCCGTGGTCATGAGTACGGACGGCTACACCGTCACACCTCTGGAATTTCCCGGCGGCGACATCGGTTCCCTCGCGGTACACGGCACGGTCAACGATGTGGCCATGATGGGAGCGCGTCCCCTGTACCTCAGCTGCGCGTTCATTCTGGAGGAAGGGCTTGACCTCGGCCTGCTGGATCGCATCGCCGCCTCCATGGGTGAAGCCGCGCGCCGGGCCGGTGTCCATATCGTCACCGGAGACACCAAGGTTGTACCGCGCGGCACCTGCGACAAACTGTTCATCACCACGGCGGGCGTAGGCGAACTCATTGCCGATCCCGCGCCTTCCGGCTCTCTGGCCCGCCCCGGCGACGCCGTGCTGATCAGCGGAAGCATGGGGGATCACGGTCTTACGATCATGGCCCGGCGTGACAATCTTTCCTTCATGAGCGATATTGCCAGCGACAGCGCCCCGCTCAACCGCATGGTGGAAAAACTGATACGCGGAACGGGGGAAATCCATGTGCTGCGCGACCCCACGCGCGGAGGACTGGCCACCACGCTGAACGAAATAGCCGAACAGTCCGGCGTTTCCTGCGTGCTGGAAGAAACCGCCGTGCCTGTACACGAGAATGTGCGTTCCGGCTGCGCCCTGCTTGGCCTTGATCCGCTCTATCTCGCCAACGAGGGCAAACTGATCTGCATCCTGCCCCGCGAACGGGCCGAAGCCGCGCTGGACATCATGCGGAGTGACGAATACGGCCGTGAAGCCGCACTGATTGGAGAAATCATCCCGGCAGTGAACGGACGCCCCCAGGTCACGCTGCACACCCGCATGGGAGGCGGCCGCCTGCTCTCCATGCTGGAGGGAGCGCCTCTGCCGAGGATCTGCTAGAGCGTTTTGCTCTCGAAAATATCTGCCGGTCGGAACCCTGTGTTCCGGCTCGCAGGTTTCACGCCTCCGCCGGAGCTTTCGCCGCAAATGAACTGCAGCGGCACCGGTGGGGGGGCGTCGCGGCGGAGTCTCGCTTCGCTTGACGCCGCAGAGCATTTCACTCATGAAATGCTCTGCGGCGTTCCAAGGCGGACATGCTCTCGTGACGGCTGGCCGAGCGGGATGCTTACGGCTTGATGTATGCGAATCCTTCCCGCTGGAGGCGCACCAGTTCCACCACTCCGGCGGGAACAACAGAAGCGCTGTTCCACAGATGTTCGCGGTCGATGCCGAACTTGTTCAGCGCGTTGTTGCAGAGCATGATTTCCAGCCCCTGCCCGGCGAGCTTTTCCCCCTGTTCTGCCAGTTCCCGATCCTCACGGGTGAATCGCTTGACTGCCGGGCCGTTGGCCACCAGAACCATGCGGAAGTCTTCGTTCGGCAGGGCGGCCCTGTAGTTGGCGGCATTGCTGAAGGCGAGGGAGAGGATTTCAGGGGCGTCACTGTCCACATGGAGTACCAGATTGTAGTTCATGCCGTTATCCTTTGTTGAGCCTGACTGTTCAGTATTGATGGCAAACCCCGTTTAAAAATCTTTGAAAGGGAGGGGAGGCTTTCTGAAGAAAGCTTCCCCTCCCCAACAGTTCCTCATCTTTACAGTTTGCGCAGGTCGGCGTACCAGCCCGCGGCCTCGCCCATGAGCTTCAGGCTGCGTTCGGCCATGGCGTAAGGGTCGTTGAGGTAGCCGTCAAGCAGCAGGGTATTGTCGAAAAGGCTGCGGGTGATGCTTTCCACCAGGGGATCTTCGGCGTTGGCCTTGTAAATGCGCAGCAGGGCGCGCAGCAGGGGATGATCCGGGTTCAGTTCCAGAATCTTTTTCGGAATGCTGTCGTCCTTCTGCATGACGCGCATGAATTTTTCCATGGAGGAGCTTACGCCGTCTTCCGAGGCCAGCAGCGCGGGACTGCCCGCCAGTCGGTCGGATATGCGCACATCCTTGACCTGATCGCCGAGTATGGCTTTCACGCGCTCCACCAGCCTGTCAAAGCTCGTCTTGTCTTCGCCTTCCAGCGGCGCGGCCTTGGGCGCGGCATCCTCCACATCGGGGAAGGCATCAAGATCGGCGGCAGCCGCCTGTTCCACGGACTTGAATTCATGATCCCGGTATTTGCCCAGCCCTTCCAGCGCAAACTCATCCACGGCGTCGGTGAGGATCAGCGCCTCGATGCCCTTGCGGCGGAAACGCTCGAAGTGCGGATTGAGCAGCGCGGCTTCCCGCGAGGGCGCGGCAATGTACCAGATATGCTTCTGCTCCGCCTTCATGCGGTTCACGTAATCGTCAAAGCTGGTCAGTTCGCCGCTCTTGCCCTCTTCTTCCCAGGTAGTGGCAAAACGCATGAGCGGCGCCACACGGTCGCGGTGGACAAAGTCGTTGAAGGCAAACTTGAAGTATTTGCCGTGCAGTTTCCAGAACGCCGCGTATTTCTCCCTGTCGTTCTTCGCCATGCGTTCAAGATGGGCCAGGACCTGCCGCACGATGGTCTGCGAAATCTTGCGCAGCACCACGTTTTCCTGCAGCGTTTCGCGGGAGATGTTCAGGGGCAGATCCTCGGTATCCACCACGCCCTTGAGGAAAGCCAGGTAGTTGGGGATGAGATCGCGGTTGTCCCTGGCGATGAGCACCCTCCGCACATAGAGATCCAGACCCCATTCATCGCGCTGTTCGCGGAACAGATCCTGCTCGCTGTCCGGGATGAAAATCAGGGTGGTGAACTGTACCGGAGCGTCCACCGAAAGGTGGATGACGTCCAGCGGCGGCTTGGAATCGTAGGTCAGATAGCGGTAGAAATCGTCGTACTGCTCTTTTTTTATGGAGAATTTCGGTTCCCGCCACAGCGCCGGAGTGGTGTTGAAACGCTCGCCGTCAATCAGAATGGGGAAGGGCAGGAAGTTGGAATGCCGCCGGATCACTGACTCGATGCGGAATTTTTCCAGAAAGTCGGCGGCGTCTTCCTTGAGGTGCGCCCGGACCGCGGTGCCGCGCTTGAGGTCTTTCGCTTCTTCGGCGGAAAGTCGGCGGATGGTAAAGGCGCCGTTGCCGTCCGAAGTCCAGACATGGGCCGAGCCGTCGCCCGTGGCCGATACCGAGGTGACTTCCACCTTGTCCGCGACCATGAATACCGAATAGAAACCAATGCCGAAGTGACCGATGATCTGCGATGCGTCGGAACGGGGAGCATCGTCCGGAGCAAGACGGTCTTCCTCACCCGCGTCTGTCGCTTCCGCATTCGGCTCGGGCTTGTCGGCTTCCTCGGTGTGTTCAGCCGGCCCCTTGGGGTTCGGGGCATCTTTTTCCCTGTCTTTCAGGAACTGCTCGGAACCTGATTTGGCAATGGTGCCGAGATTCTCGATCATTTCCTCTTCCGTCATGCCCACACCCGTATCGGCCACGGACAGGGTCTTGTTCTCCCTGTCCAGCGTGATGCGGATTTCCAGAGGCAGATCGGCGTCGCGCACGCTTTCGCCCTTGCTCTGCATGAAGCGCACCTTTTCCAGCGCGTCCGACGCGTTGGACAGGAGTTCACGCAGAAAGATTTCCCGGTTGGTGTACAGGGAATGCGTAAGAATATTCAAAACTTTCCGCGTTTCCGCGCGGAACTGTCTGGTATGGACTTCCGCCATGACTCCACTCCTTGAAACGAAATAGTCCGGAATGCGGAGGAGGAGTCCGCCGCATTCCGCACATGACATGAATTAAGTCCGGGGAGGGGCAAGTCAAGAAGGAGGGGCGGCAAGCCGGTTTTCCGCGCGGGAGCGGATTGCTCATTTTTCTTCGGCCGTGCGGCCTGGCCCGGAGCGTCTGCCCCCGCTCAGCAGGATTCCGGCGCTGAGGGCGGTGAAGGGCGCGACGCTGACCAGGCCGAAGGAGCCTACCACGGTATCCACAATTTCCGCAGCCACATATTTATAGTTAAGAATGTTGAAGATGGGAGTTCCCTGCGCCATGAACACCATGAGCATTGCCACATATCCGCCGGAATAGGCCAGAAGCAGGGTCGTCGTCATGGTTCCCATGGCCGCGCGGCCCACGTTCATGCCGGAACGAGCGGCTTCGCGCCAGTCGAGATCCGGGCGTTTTTCCGTCACTTCCTGCACGGCCGATGTGATGTCCACCGCAAGATCCATGACTGCTCCCGACGCGCCGATGAAAATGGAGGCCATGAAGATGCTGGTCAGATTCAGATGCGGGTATCCCGAATAGAGCAGGCTTTCCGAGCCGCTCATGACGGCGCCGTGTATCTTGAACAGATCCGTGAAGAGCATGCCGAGCAGACAGGTGACGGTTATGCCGAGAAAGGCCCCGGATATCGCCGCCGCGGCGCGCCTGTCGAAGCCGTAGACCAGGCTGATGATGACAAGCGTCAGGCCCAGGGTGACCGCCAGTCCGGCGAGAATGGGATTCCAGCCGTTCAGATAGCAGGGGACAAGCACTTTCCAGATTGTGAGAACAGCCAGAATGAAGGAGAGCAGGGCGCGTACCCCGGTGCGCCCTGCAAAAAGAACAAGAAAAGCCGAAAAGCAGACGAGAAGGAGAAGCTCCTTGTCGAGACGATAGTGATCGATCAGGGATACGGAACGGATATCGTCATTTCTGTAGCTGACGACCGCCATGGCCCGATCTCCGGGAACAAAAAGCTTGTCTGCTTCCAGAGATCCGTTGAGCATGTTGACGCCGTGGGTGACGGTTCCTTCAAATTTTCCGTCAAGCAGTTTCAGTGTACAGCGCTGTTCTCCGGATTTGATCAGACCGGTGTCCACGATGGTGCTGTTGTCCGTATCCAGAACAAGGGCTGTGCATCTGTCCGCCCCCCTGTACTGGAGAAAGCCTTCGTACCCCGTGGGCAGGACAAGCAGGAAAATGATGACGGCTGCGCTGACGATGACGGGCAGATGATATTGGAGATTGCTGCGGAAGGAAAGAATACGGGACATTCAGGGCTCCGGCCGGGCAGACGGCGGTGTAGGGAAAAGTGAAGGGCTGCGCGGAACGAGCGGAACGCGCCGGACTGAAGAGGGACCGGCGGCTCCTCTGGCTGCCGACAATGTCGGCAGCCCCGGGAATTGCGAGCTGGTCCTTGCATTGCCGCGCCGCAAAGCGAGCGGTTTTCACGCCTTTCCGCCAAGCCGCTTTGCGGTTTGGAGCTTTTTCGATTTGAAAATGCTTCCCCAAAATGTTCCGGACGTCGAACGGAGCGAGACTCATCCCTGCTCTCCCTGTCCGTAACGCGCTTTGCGCTGACGACCGGGGGCGCCGCGACATCGGAGCGGCCGCAATTCACTTGCGGCGCAGAGCTTCGATAGAGGCGCGAAACCTGCGGGGCCGGCCATGACATGCCGGCCCCGGTCCTGCCTACTTCACGCCGAGAAGGTCGGCCATTTTGGCATAGATAGCCGTATTGTCGTAGAATCCTTCAAATTTTTCCTGCCCCGCGCCGCTGGCGAATACTGCGACGGGAAGGCCGGTATGGGCGTAGGAGGCGAAATTGATGCCCGACTTGTTGTTGAGCAGGTGTGTGATGGTGACGGACAGAGGTTCATAGGTGCCGTAGAGCAGATACTCCTCCTGGCCGGAAACCTTGGCTCCGCTCATGGTCTTGTCATAGGCCGCGCGGAGTTTCTTCATTTCCCAGTCGGTGAGGACCAGGGTATCTTCCTTGTCGCCCTCTGCCTTCAGGCCGAAGAGCTTTTCCACATCCTTCAGAACGTCGTCAAAGGAAGTGTTGTTTTTCCTGTATCCGGCCACGTAATCGCTGTCATAGCGGGCGTAGGAAATTTTCTGATTGGCCAGATTGGCCATATAGGTATCATAGTCGGTGCCGGCGAAACCAATGGTCAGTCCTCCGGTTTCATGATCGCCCGTGACCAGAATCAAGGTTTCGTCAGGATGTTTACTGGCGAACTCGATGGCAACGTCGACAGCGTCGGCCAGCGCCAGAGTGTCGTGAATGGTGGAGCCGGCGTCGTTGGCATGGCAGGCCCAGTCGATTTTGCCGCCTTCCACCATCATGAAGAATCCCCTGTCGTTGTCGAGAACCTCAATGCCTTTCCGCACATAGTCGGCCAGCGCCCAGTTGTCCCCGTCACGGTCGTTTTCGTAGGCCATGGCATCGGAGTCGGCAAGGTGTTCATCCACCAGAATGACCTTGCCATCCGCTGCGCTCACCTTTTCCGCGTCGGCCTGAGTGCGGATGATCCTGTATCCCCTGCCCGGAGCCAGATCATAAATACTGGCGCGATCCCCATCGGGGCCGGCGGGCTTGAGCAGCGCCCCTCCGGCAAAATATTCAAAGCCGGAATTCAGCATTTCCTCGCCGATTTCATAGTAGTTGTTGCGGCTCGGCTGGTGGGCGTAAAAGGCGGCCGGAGTGGCATGGTTCAGATTGACCGAGGTGATGATGCCGACCTTCCAGCCTTTCTGACGATGCAGCTTCTCAGCGATGGACTCGTATTTGCGGGTCAGACCTTCATCCATGTTGATGACGCCGGAATAGGTTTTGTGGCCGGTGGAGATGGAGGTCGCGGTGGAGGCGGAATCCGGGCAGAAGGATGTGGAATCGTAGGTGACGGCGGAACCGGCCACGGGGAATTTCATGAAGGACAGATATTCGTTGCCGTCCAGAATCTTGTCGTCCGTCCCCCGTCCGTCCCTGACGGCTCCAAGATAGTCCGAAGCGGCCTGGAACTGCGGGTAGCTCATGCCGTCGCCGATGAACAGGAAGACATAGCGCGGTGTTTCGTCTGCCCGGGCCATGCCCGTCATGGGCGCGGCCAGCATGAGGGCGCCCATGGTCAGGGCCAGAATATGCGACTTGCCTTTTTTGCTGTGGAACATTTCCAATCCTCTCGCTGTCGAAGTAAAATGTTTTGCGTCCGAAAGCGGCTGTCGGCCGGAACCCCATGTCCTGACCGCAGCCTCCGCGCGCTCCCGATCGGCTTCAGGGAAAAGTCGGTGCGGGAAGTTCGCTTCTTTCAGGCGCGCAGCAAATGTTTACCCGGAGGAGGAGCGCAGTTCCACCGCGCTTCGGAAAAATTGATGTAAAATGGACGTAAAGGCGGATGGTTCCGGTTTTTACGCGCGGGGAACGGTGCGCTTCATATGGGTCGAACCGAAACAGGTCGTGGCCCAGGTAACGCCGAGGACATACAGGGCGGCAAAAATGCTGGCGGCGAAGTTCCACGGCCAGGGGGTGGAGAGGGAAAGCCGCATGAGCAGCGTGCCGATAACGAAGGCGGAATTGCGGAAGACGGCATGAAAGCTGGGCATGAATCTCTGGGAAATGAGCACCAGCGCGATATCCGCGAAAATGAGCACGGTATAGATGGTTTCAAAAAAGGCGCTGTCTTCTCCGGAGTGGAAGAAAATGACGGCATCGCGCAGGGCAATGCCCGCGAAGAGCAGCACCAGACCCAGCGCCATGAGTTTTTTGCTCATGACATAGCGCATCTGTTCCAGAGGATCGCTGATATAGTTCTGATGGGCACGCAGCCTGTGATAAAAGCCGAGGCAGATGAAGATGATCAGCGCGCCCGCGCCCGATGACGCGATAAGCAGAAGCGGCTGCGGATCCGTAATACTGACGGGTTCGGGCAGATGGGAAAGCTGCTTGAAGGCGTCGCGCAGCAGAATAAGGGCCATGACCTCGAACTGCTTGCCCAGGGATTTGGAGAGAGAGCCGGAAATGCTGAGGATAAGCTCCATCAGTTCCATGCCGAGAATCAGGGTGAACGCAAGCTGAATTGCCTGAAAATGACTGGTGGGGGTCAGGCGGGCCATCCATTCCGGCAGCAGTCCTTCCCGGTTGGCTTCGATGCCCGCCAGCGCCAGCAGGTAGGTCAGAAGGATCAGAACGGCCAGAATCTTCTGGGTGCGTGGATGCTCCCAGAAATGGTGAATGCAGTCAAAAATATTGGTGAGAGGCTCGCATCGCTCAATCATGGCAAACTCCGTGTCTGCGTGTCGGCGCGTTTTCTCCCTTTCCCCGCGGGGTTGTCAAGGGGCGTCGGACGGGAGCGGCGGAGATGTTCTTCCGTTTTCAGCGCGGACGGAATGCGGCGGGGTCGAGACCGGAACGGGCAAGCCTGCCGTACAGGGTGCTGCGGGACACGCCGAGCGCATCCGCTGCGGCCCGGACATTGCCCTGATGACGGGCAAGAAGTTCGCTCAGGCGATGCCGTCCGGCATCCGGGTTTTCCCGCGCAGAGGCGGAAGAGGCGGGCGGGGACAGAGAGTCTTCCAGACAGGCGGAAATGACAGCCGGCTCGATTAATGGAGAAGAAGCCAGCAGCGCCGCCCGGCGGACGATGTTTTCCAGTTCCCGGACATTGCCGGGCCAGCAGTGGCGCTTCAACAGGGCCAGGGCCGGCGGAGAGAATTTTTCCGCTCGGCGGCTTCCATGCCGGGCCCTGAGAAAATGGCGCGCCAGAATCGCTATATCTTCATCCCGTTCCCGCAGGGGGGGAATGTGTATGGGAAAGACATTGAGCCGATGAAAAAGATCCTCGCGGAACCTTCCCTCTCTGACGGCCTGACGGAGATCCCGATTTGACGCGGCGATAATGCGCACGTCGGCGCGCAGGGAAGTGCGGCCGCCTATGCGGCTGACTTCGCCGTTCTGGATGAGCCGCAGCAGGCTTACCTGGGCGTCCTGCGGCATTTCTCCTATTTCATCAAGAAAAAGCGTGCCACCATCAGCCTGTTCAAATCTTCCGGAACGCCCTTCTCTCACCGCTCCGGTGAACGCTCCCGGCGCGTAGCCGAACAGCTCGCTCTGCACCAGTTCGCGCGGAATTGCGCCACAGTTGAGAATGATGAAAGGGCGTCTTTTGCGGGGGCCCGCGCCATGAACCGCATGGGCGAACAGTTCCTTGCCCGTTCCGCTTTCGCCGAGCAGCAATACGTTCACGTCCTCCCGCGCGGCGATGCGGGCGAGGTCCAGGCAGCGGCGCAGTGCCGGTGAAGATCCGATGATGTCTTCAAATCCATATCGCGCCCCTGTCCGCTCATCGCTTTCCGCTGCGCGTCTGCGCATCTCTCCGGGAGGGGAAAGCCGGACGGCCATTGAACCTCCGGGCGTCATCCTTGCGGAGAGTTCACACTGCTGTCTCCCTGTTTCCAGTTCCAGCGTGACTTCGCGGGGGGGGACATTCCTCCGCCTTTTCAGGAGAGACAGGAATGGCTCCCCGCCCCGGACGATATCGCGGATATCTTCGGCCTGCCGGGGCGGAGAAGGCAGCCCCAGCAGCGCTCTGGCCTGAGCGTCGGTCGACTTTATGCCGCCCTGCGGGTCAAGAAGCAGGACGCCGCCTCCGCAAAGTTCAAAGAGCGCCTGCTGATCGTCCAGCAGATCGCGCACTTCGTGCCGGGCGTTGATATTGTTGGCGGCGGCGACGAGCATGCCGGTCGTGTGGGTGTGAAACTCCTCAAGCGGCAGGATGACCGTGAGCACGCCGACGAAAAAACCGTTTCCGCTGCGCAGCGGCGCGGAAACGCAGCACCAGCTGTGATCCTTCGCATTATAGTGTTCGGGGCCGAAAACTTCCACCGGACGCTTCTCCATGATGCACAGGCTGATGCCGTTGGTTCCTTCCCTGTCTTCCGTGGCGACGACTCCGACATCAAGATGTTCCATGCGGGCAATAATGCCCGGCGCTCCGTGCCGGTAAAGGATGACGCCGTCCGAGGACGCCAGGAGGAAAACACTGTTGGTGGACTGGAGCAGCGCGCGGTATTGTTCCATGACCGGTCTGGCTCCGGTGATGAGTTCACGGTTCTCGTCCAGCTTGCGTGTCAGTTCATCTCCGCGCAGGGGGAGAACGCTGGCGATAGGATCCCTGACACCCAGGGCATCGCGGCTGCGCCTCCAGGAATCAAGAATCAGCCTGCGTACGGTGGGGCTGGAACCAAGAGGAATTCCGTCGCGGAAAAGCCGCCATTCCTCGGCAACCATTTTGAGATAGCTTGAATCCTTCATGGGCAGGCTCCGGTATCGTGGGTACGGTGGAAAAATATGTTCTCTTCTGTCCATACATGTACAGGACATGTTGCGTCTTCGTAAAGATGCAACATGCTGTTTTTGTTTGTGTTAAAAATTTTTAATTTTGAAGTTGATATGGAGTGCTGTTTCAACATGCTTGTTTAATTGATAAAAAAATATTGGTATGATGTTTGCATGACTGCGCTGACAGGAAGATATGAAATGTATGGAATGGACAGCAAGTCGGGGAGTACGGAAATGAAACTGCTTCGCGTGGATATGGGAACAGAACGGATACAGAGTGAGGACGTTGCCGAACATTATGCCCTGCTCGGAGGGCGGGGGCTGATCGCCGCCCTGCTTCTGGCCGAGCTGGAACCGGCATGCGATCCGCAGGGACCGGACAACAGGCTGGTGATATGCAACGGCCTGCTGGCCGGAACGCTTGCCGCAAGTTCGGGCCGTATTTCGGTGGGCGGCAAAAGCCCGCTGACGGGAACGATCAAGGAGGCCAACGCGGGGGGAACCGCCGGGCTGGCACTGGCCAGGCTTGGTTTTCGCGGCATTGTGGTGTCGGGAGAGTCGGAAAGGCTGAAGGTGCTGGTGATCGGGCCTGAGGGGGCGCGGCTGGAAGACGCTCCGGAGCTTGCGCTGCGCGGCACCTACGATACCTGCGACATGCTGCGCGCCAGGTATGGGGACGATATATCCATTCTCTGCATCGGTCCGGCCGGGGAGCGGCGTTATCTGAATTCTTCCGTGCAGGTCACGGATAGGGAAGGCCGCCCGGCGAGGGCGGCGGCCCGTGGAGGTCTGGGGGGTGTGATGGGAGCCAGGGGGCTGAAAGCCGTGGTGCTGCAAGGAGGGAAGGAGAAACCCGTCTTTGCTGACGCCCCCCGTTTTCGCGCCGCAAGCAAGGCATATATGCAGGCGCTGCGGAAGCATCCCATGACGGGAAACATTCTGACCAGGTTCGGCACCGCGTCTCTGGTAGGAGCTGTAAATGAAATGGGGGCCATGCCCACGCGCAATTACAGTTCCGGCAGTTTCGAGGGGGCCGCGGCGCTTTCCGGCGAACACATGGCTGAACTGCAGACAGGACGGAAAGGCAGCATGACCCACGCCTGCCAGACCGGATGCCCCATATCCTGTTCCAACGTATACAACGGGCCGGACGGCAAATATCTTACCTCCGGCATGGAATACGAAACCATTGCCCTGAACGGCTCGAACCTTTCCATAGATGATATTGACGTGGTGGCCCTCATTGACCGTCTGTGCGACGACGCCGGGCTGGATACCATGGAAACGGGCGCGACTCTCGGAGTGGCCGCCGAAGCCGGTCTGCTGTCATACGGCGACAGTGCCAGAGTACTGGAACTCATTCGTCAGATGGCGGCGGGAACGCCCCTTGGCATGGAACTGGGGCAGGGCACGGAACGTTTCGGAAAAAGCATGGGCGTGACGAGAATTCCTGTGGTCAAACGCCAGGCTCTGGCCGGATACGATCCCCGGGCTCTCAAGGGGACCGGCGTTACCTGCGCGACATCGCCCATGGGGGCGGATCACACGGCGGGCAACGCCATAGGCATGCCGGGAGTGGATCCCTTGTCTCCCCACGGTCAGGTGGAGGTTTCCCGCGGCTGCCAGCAGGTCATGGCGCTGTTTGACAGCCTGGGGATGTGCATTTTTGCCGGGATGCCCGCCGATAATCCCGAAGTTTTCGGACTGCTGGGAGAAATGCTTGCCGGCGTGTACGGCGGGGACTGGCCTCCGGAACGACTCCTCGGTCTGGGGACGGAGACGCTGCTGCGCGAACGGCGCTTCAACCTTCTGGCGGGCATAGGCGAAGAGGAGGATGACGTGCCCCCGTTCATGCGTACGGAAGAGCTCAAGCCTCATGACGCCGTGTTTGACGTCCCCCGTGAGGAGCTGAAGAAGGTCTTTGACTTTGCCGCTTCAGGGCAGGGAAACCAGCCGGGATGAGCAGGAAGATCCAGCATATGGCTGTTTTTTCATAAGCAAAGTTTTTTTTGACACATGTAAATGGAGGGATGTCCTATGAATTTTTCATTGCTGCAGAATGTCAGGATTGTGGAAGGCCCCGGCTGTGTCGCAAAGGTTGGCGAAATACTGAAAGAAGCGGGCTATTCCAAGGCGTTCCTCGTATTTGACTGCGGCGTGAAAGCCGCAGGTATTGTGGATAAGGTTGTCGCCGCACTGGATTCGGCGGGTGTGGCGCATGTGCTGTTTGACAGGGTTCTGCCCGATCCTCCCGCGGATATTGTTGATGAAGGGGCCGAGCATTGTCGCAGGGAAGGCTGCGACTGCGTTGTCGGCCTGGGGGGAGGCAGCAGCATTGACACGGCAAAAGGCATTAATCTGCTGCGTTTCAATGATGGCAATATTCTGAGCTATGCTTCCCCGGACACCCCCATGAAACGCTCTCCAGGTCTGCTTTCAATTCCCACCACGGCGGGGACGGGGAGTGAACTTTCCAATGGGTTGATCATTTCCAATCCCGGAGAGGGTGTGAAAGTGCCGATTCTTGCCGTCAATGCCATGAGCGAGTATGCGGTGATTGATCCCGAGCTGACCCTGGGCATGCCTCCCGGATTGACCATCGCTACCGGTCTGGACGTGTTTTCCCACGCCTGCGAGGGCTACACCTCCATTCTGGCCAATGCCATGACCGATATGCTGTGTGAAAAGATCATGGAAAATGTGGCGGCATATCTGCCTGCGGCGCACAGGGACGGGAGCAGTCTCGAAGCTCGTGAGCGCATGCTGGTGAGCGCTTCTCTCGGCGGCTGGATGCTGGCTCAGGCGTCCGCCCATGTGGGGCATTCCCTTGCGCATGTCGTCGGCGGCAGACTGCATATTCCCCACGGGCTGGCATGCGCCTATTCTCTGCCGGTCACACTGGAACTCATCGCGCCAGCCGTTCCCTCCAAGGTCAGAAAAGTGGGAGAAATCCTGGGAGCGCAGTTCTCGGGAAGCGAAACGCTGGAGGAAATCGGAAGGAAGGCCGCGGATGCTCACCGGCATTTTACCTTCGAGGTGCTGGGAGTGAAGAAACTCGGAGGTCACGATGTTGATCTGGACATGCTGGCGGGGGAAGTGGAGCACGAGGTTCTGGCCGGCCTGAGTCCGGTGAAGGTGACGCATGAAAACGCTCTGGAAATGTTGAAAAGAATGTTTGCATGACTAATCCCTTATTCTGAGGGGTGCCGGAGGACCCGGGCGGCATGAACCGCCCGGCCCGTCCGGCGGAAAGGCGATCTGCCCACCGGGGATATGCGAAGCTGTTCACTGCCGCTGCGGACGGCTCTCTTTCATCAAAAATTCCTTTGTGGCTTGAGACCTCCCCCTTCAGGGGGAAAAGAGTGGTTGACAAGACGGCGAAGCCGAT
>OLFV01000449.1_pt1 | contig 48533 bp, 38 predicted proteins | sample 1605551 | NCBI WGS metagenome assembly OLFV01 (sample SAMEA3888922, study PRJEB22519) | human gut metagenome | biome: human gut; feature: human-associated habitat; material: faeces | place: Denmark | collected 2011 | reverse complement strand
TTCAAGCCTTATTTGAGGCTTGAAACCCCGCCATGCCCAACCGCTGAATAGTTACGGCAATAAATGCGAGAAAGATTGTTTGTTTCTTTCTTTTACACATCAAACGATTTGCCCTCTGCTGCCAACACCGTGTTGGGGAACACCCTGCGTGCCTCGTCAAGCAGAATGGTCTCGTCCTCATAACGGGCGCTGAAATGGCCAATGATGAGCTGTTTAACCTTGGCATCGCGTGCCACGGTAGCAGCTTCTTCAGCCGTGCTGTGGTTATATTGTCTGGCGCGAGCTATGCTTGATGCATCGTAGGTAGCCTCATGGTAGAGCGTGTCGACACCACTTATGCTGTTGGCCAACTGTTTGAAATAGCGCGTGTCGCTACAGTAGGCGTAGCTACGGGGTTTGTCGGCAGGCAGAACCAGTCGGCTGTTAGGCACAACGGTGCCATCGGGCGCGGTCCAGTCGGCTCCCAACTTGATGTTGTTAATCTGCGATATGGGAATCTCGTAGCAGTCGATCATGTCGCGACGGATGTGGGGCAGGGTGGGCTTTTCTCTGAAAATGAACCCGCAGCAGGCAGGGCGGTGCTTCAACGGCACGGTCTCCACCTCCACGCTACGGTCTTCATAGATGACCTTCTGTTGTGTGGGGTCAATGGCGTGGAACACCACCTCATATTCCAGTCCGTGGCAGAAATAGCCTATCTGCCATTTCAGCGTTTCCTCCAGATCCTTATGTGCATAGACGTGCAGGGCTGCTGTGCGTCCGAGCAGTCCGAAGGTTGAAATCATGCCTATCAGTCCGAAGCAGTGGTCGCCGTGTAGATGACTGATAAAGACAGCGCTCACCTTTGTGAACCTCACTTTCACGCGGCGTAACTGCAGCTGAGTTCCTTCGCCACAGTCGACCATGAACATCTTGCCTCGCACCTCAACGACCTGTGATGAGGGGTTGTGGCGCAAGGTTGGCAACGCACTGCCGCATCCGAGAATATGCACTTTGAATGGTTCCATCGTCTTCTTGTTTCTTAGCTTTTCTTTCAAATTTTCGTTTCCAGCCAACCCATGTGTCTTATTTAGCCAATTGGCGTTTATAGACAAAGATGCCGTTGCGGTTTTCAATAGCCAGCGAGTCGGCACCCAATGTTACCACGTCAAACGTGTCTTTGTTGAGCAACAGCTTGCCGTTGAAAATCTTCCAGTTGGTCCACGGTTCTGTTTCGGCTTTGATGCTTGACACCACGGTTCCGCCTTCTTCGATGACAAAGTTTTTGTCGATGCTTGTCCATCGTCCTGTGAGCGATGTCATGTTTATGACCTTTTCGGCGATGGTGCCGTCAGCCGTCTTCTTGCCGACAACGGCCAGGCGGTCGCCACACATAAGACCGCCAGCCACCTCCGACTCGTTGTCATCGGCATCGATCATCATATATTCTATGGTGTCGCCCATGTCGGTGATTAGTTGCAGCGAGTGCATGGATGTGCCGTCGCCACACACGCCATATACCGTTGAGTCGGTCTCGTCGGCTCCTTCCACAGGTGCTTTCAGTGTAGGCACCTGATGCTTCTTGTTGTTGCAGCCTGTGCAGAAGGCCACGGCAGCAACGATCATAACAACAAATATCTTTTTCATAATAGATATTTTTATTTATCTTGGTTTAATTTTTCTTGCTCTTTTGCTTCGTTCCACAGCTGGTCCATCTCGCCTAACGTAAGGTCTTTAAGAGGCTTGCCAATTTTTATGCTGTGTTCCTCGATGTAGTTGAATCGACGGATAAACTTCTTGTTGGTCTTCTCCAGACATGTGTCGGGGTTTAGCTTGTAGAGGCGCCCAGCGTTAATGAGGCTGAACAGGAAATCGCCAAACTCTTCCTCCGAGTGTTCCTTGTCTTCTTTGCGCAGCTCCGTCTCCAGCTCGCCAAGCTCTTCGCGCACCTTCGCCCACACATCTCCCTTGTCTTCCCAGTCGAAGCCCACGTTGCGTGCCTTGTCTTGAATGCGGTATGCTTTGATTAGAGCCGGCAGGGCAGCTGGCACACCCGACAGCACACTCTTGTTGCCGTCTTTCTCCTTGAGCTTTATCTGTTCCCAGTTTTCTATAACCTGTTGTGCTGTGCTGACAGCCTCGCTCTCTGGTTGCTCATCCTTGGCCTCTCCGTAGGGTAGCGGCTTGGGTTCTGCTGCTCCCACCTGTGACGGGTGGTAGACGTGAGGGTGTCTGAAAATTAGCTTGTCGGTGAGCTTGTTGCACACGTCGGCGATGTCAAACTGCTCCTTCTCTTGTCCAATCTTTGCATAGAAGCAGATGTGCAACAACACGTCGCCCAGCTCTTTACAGATGTTGGGCTGGTCGTTGTTCATGAGCGCGTCGCACAGCTCATAAGTTTCTTCTATGGTGTTTGGTCTCAAGCTCTCGTTTGTCTGTTTCTTGTCCCATGGACATTTTTCTCTTAATGTGTCCAGGACGTCAAGAAATCGTCCGAAGGCCTTCATTTTTTCTTCTCTTGTATGCATGTCTTTTTCCTCTTTTTTATTGTCACGTTTAAAACCATCTGAAAAATGTGGCTGAACGTGTTGGCAAAGTTAGGTATAATTTTTGACAAAAGGAAGGACTTTTGATGTTTATGTTATATAGTTTTGTTTAAAAACGAAAATACCCGACTCTTCGCAGAGTCGGGTACTTATCTCAATAGGTATTAGTCTTTTTTAAGGCATAAAGATTGTATTCAGGATAACGGGTGCAAAGTTACACATTTTTCTTTAATAACGCAAAATAAAAAATGATGTTTCTTAACATGTTTTTGAAAAATATTGTTTTTTCGTGGTTAAAAAAGCTTAAAACACTAGTAAGAGTGTAAAAGTGCCACAAAAAGCGCCTACCTATTGTAATTATTTGTTGAAGTTTTGCAATTTTTTTTATGAGATAGCCAAGTTTTTTTTTAATATCTGCTTTGTTGAACCAAAAATAATGGTCTTTCGTGCAATGCTAAAAAAGATGTTTAGAAAGCATAAAAAGCCCTCTTTGCATCATTCAAATCAAAAAAATGGCCCTACTGTGCGGTGAAGACTGTTTTTTTGCTTATATATAAGGTGCATTTTCATTTTTTTTATGTAAGTTTGCAACAAAAATCAAAAACGACAATACAACTATGAAGGAAGAAAGACCCGAAGAAGAGAAAAAGAGCATTAGCTTTGTAGAACAGATTGTGGAGAAAGACCTTGAAGAAGGCAAGAACGCGGGACGCATACAGACACGATTCCCGCCAGAGCCTAACGGCTATCTGCACATCGGACACGCAAAAGCTATCTGCATGGACTTTGGAGTGGCCGACAACTATAACGGCGTGTGCAACCTGCGTTTCGATGACACCAATCCGAGCAAGGAGAACACAGAGTATGTGGAGAATATCTTGAACGACATCCAGTGGCTTGGATTCAAGTGGGGCAACATCTATTACGCTTCCGACTATTTTGAGAAGCTGTGGGAATTTGCCGTGTGGATGATCAAGAACGGCCACGCTTACATTGACGAGCAGACAGCAGAACAGATTGCTGAGCAGAAGGGCACACCTACAACACCTGGCGTGGCTTCGCCTTATCGCGACCGTCCTGTGGAGGAGAGCCTTGAGCTGTTCAACAAGATGAACACACCCGAGGCTGTGGAAGGCAGCATGGTGCTTCGCGCAAAGTTAGACATGGCTAACGCCAACATGCACTTCCGCGATCCTATCATCTACCGCATTATCCAGATTCCGCACCACCGCACAGGAACAAAGTGGCACGCTTATCCTATGTACGACTTTGCACATGGACAGAGCGACTTCTTTGAGGGCGTGACCCACTCAATCTGTACGCTCGAGTTTGTGCCTCACCGTCCTCTCTACGATTTGTTCATCGACTACCTGAAGGAGATGCGTGGCGAGACAGAGAACCTGCACGACTTCCGTCCGCGACAGATCGAGTTTAACCGTCTGAACCTTACCTACACCGTGATGTCGAAGCGTAAGCTCCACACCCTCGTTGACGAACACCTTGTGGCAGGATGGGACGATCCGCGTATGCCGACCCTCTGTGGCATGCGCCGTCGTGGCTACTCGCCTGAGAGCATCAGAAACTTCATCAAGTCGATAGGCTACACCAAGTTTGATGCCCTTAACGACATGGCGCTCCTTGAGGCTGCCGTGCGCGACGACCTTAACAAGAAGGCGTTGCGTGTGTCGGCTGTGCTCAATCCCGTGAAGCTGGTCATCACCAACTATCCTGACAACCAGACAGAGGAGATGGAAGCCATCAACAACCCTGAGGACGAGACAGCAGGCACACACACCATAACCTTCTCCAAGAACCTGTGGATAGAGCGCGACGACTTCATGGAGGATGCTCCGAAGAAGTTCTTCCGCATGACACCAGGCAAGGAGGTGCGTCTGAAGAATGCTTACATCGTGATGTGCACAGGATGCACAAAAGACGAAAACGGCAACATCATTGAGATTCAGGCCGAATATGACCCCATAAGCAAGAGCGGAATGGAAGGTGCAAACCGCAAGGTGAAAGGCACGCTCCACTGGGTATCGGCAGATCACTGCCACAAAGCTCAGGTGCGAGTGTATGACCGACTGTTTGAGGTGGAGAACCCCTCAGCCGACGAGCGCGATTTCCGTGAGCTTCTTAACCCCGAGAGTCTGAAGACCATCGACAACTGCTACGTCGAGAACTACGCTGCCGAGCGTAAGCCCGGCGAGTATCTGCAGTTCCAGCGTATCGGCTATTTCATGGCCGACCTCGACTCCACAGCCGACAATCTTGTGTTCAACAAGACCGTTGGCCTGAAGGACGCTTGGGCTAAACAGAAAAAGTAAATGGTAAACAAAGAAGATAGATTCAACAACAAACGATTCAAGGAGGTCCTGGCCAAGTATGAAGCTGGCCAGGACAACCTTGACAGCTTGTTCTTTGATGTCGATGACATCATGGACATTGCCGAATATTATAACTATAAGGCCGACGTAGACAACGCCCGAAAGGCCGTTGCCTTTGCCGCCCACTTATACCCCACGTCGCCCATGGTGCTCATTCTTCAGGCACGCATGGCGTTGTTCAGCGACTTTGACATAGATAAAGCTCGCCATTATGCACAGCTTATCGAACAACAAGGTTGCGAGGACATGGAATATTTCTATCTTAAGGCAGAGATGTTGCTGTTTGAGGATTATATCTATGAAGCCGACAGCTATCTTGAAAGCAAGATACCGTTGCTTGATGGAGAAGACCTTGAAGATTTCTACCTTGACGTAGCGTTTATCTTCCTCGACTATCGTTTGCCCGAGTATGCAAAGGCATGGTTGGACCGGTCAAACGAAAAAGATGATCCCGACTACTTGGAGGCTGAGGGCCGCATAGCTTTCCTTATGGAGGATTATGACAAGTGTGAGACCATCTTCAAGAAGCTGCTTGAAAACGAGCCTTTCGCTGTGCCGCTGTGGAACACGCTGGCGTCGGCACAGTTTCTTAACGGCCGGTTGGTTGAAAGCATCGACAGTTCTGAGTATGCCATTGCCATCAGCCCCAACAACCCCGAGGCGTTGCTCAACAAGGCACGTTGCCTTTCAACGGCATACAGGTTTAGTGAGGCAGCCGAGTTTTACGAACGTTATCTTACACAGGTGCCTAACGACAGCTCTGTAAGAGCCATGTATGGTGTGGCGCTTATAGCATACGGCAAGTATGATGAAGCCCTCTCCAACCTTTATCAAGCCAAAGATACCTGCACCGACAAGTCGCTCATTCCAGAGATCGTGAAACAGCTTGTCTTTGTGCTGTCCAAGAAAGGGCAAACCGACGAGGCTTTTGCCGTTGTTGACGAGGCAGAGAAGAATGGGCATATCGACCATTTGGACCGTCTGCTTAACGAGGGCCGCCTGTTCTTGGACATTAAAGAGAAGGAGCGTGCTGGCGACCGTTTTGTTGAGGCCATCTTGGAGAGCAAGCACAGCATGGGCATCTACATGGAGGTGGCGATAGCCTATTATGTTAACGATGCGTTTCTTGAAACTATCAAAACTCTCACTTCTGCCTTGTTCTATAATCCTCATGAAAAACGGGGATATGCTTATCTTGCCGACAGTTACCGACAGTATGGCATGAAGCAAGAATTTCTTGACACGCTGAAGCTTGCTTGCGAGAATAACCCTCTTGAGGTGAAGGAGGTGATGTGTGACATGTTCCCGATAGACATGGACCCAAGAGACTTCTACGACTATGCCCTCAAAAAGTATAACGGCGACAAGCCCGCTGACGAATAGGTAATGGTTTTGAATAAAACGAGATTTATTTTATTTATATATAATAAGGTGAAGCGATAAAACTCTTTTCGTCATTCAAATTCTTAAAATGGTAAGTGGATGCGACAGTGTTTTATCGTTATTAAAAACAACAAAAAATTAAAATGAGCTGGATTTCATCTCTTTTGGGTAACCTCAACTATGGTACCGTTTTCTTTCTTATGATGCTTGAGAGCACTGTCATTCCGGTGCCTTCAGAGCTTGTGGTGTCGCCCGCGGCTTATCACGCAGCAGCAGGTAATCTTGACATCTTTCTTGTAGTTCTGTTTGCAACCCTTGGCGCCGACCTCGGTGCTACCATCAATTATGCGGCGGGCTATTATCTTGGACGTCCCATCATCTACCGCTTTGCCAACAGCAAGTGGGGCAAGATGTGCCTGCTGAACCAAGAGAAGGTAGAGAAGAGCGAGCGCTATTTTGACAGCCACGGCAAGGTGGCAACCATCACTGGTCGTCTCATCCCTGGCATCAGACATCTTATCTCCATTCCTGCTGGTCTGGCAAAGATGCACTATGGAAATTTCATTCTCTACACGACTATAGGTGCTGGCGCGTGGAACTGCATCCTCGCTGCTCTCGGATGGTATCTGCACACCATCGTGCCTGAGGATCAGTTGCACGACAAAATTCTTGAGTATGGCGAATATATAAAATGGGCAATCATCGCTCTTGTGCTCATCGCCATCGTCTTCTTTGTTGTAAAGAAACTCCTGAAGAAAAAGAATTAAGGAGGGTAGGGAAGAATCGAAATAAAAAACGTGAGAAAAAGAAACGTGAGAAAATAGAAACGTGGGAAAATAAAAAACGTGAGTAAACGCCACTGAATGATGGTTGTTTACTCACGTTTTTTATCGTTACTCGCCAGCAAACTGGCGTATGCGCTGTTCTTCAGAGAGCTTGCACACAAGGAGCGTGTCGCCCTTCTCTGCCACGATGTAGCCGTCAAGACCCTGCACAACCACCTTCTTCTCTTCTGTGGCATGAATGATGCAGTTGGTTGTGTCGTATACGCTGATGTCGCTGCCTATGAGGCTGTTGCCATACAGGTCGTGGTGTGTGTGCATGAGCAATGAGCTCCATGAACCGAGGTCGCTCCAGCCAAAGTCGGCAGGACACACGAAAATCTCTTCTGCCTTCTCCATGATGGCATAGTCGACAGAAATTTTCTCACATTCGGGGTAGAGCTTGTCGATCATCTCCTGCTCCTTGTCGGTGCCGTAGACGTTGAGCAGACCCTCAAACACCTTACTTATGGCGGGAGCATATATGCGGAAGGCGTTGACGATGGTGCTCACGCTCCACACGAAAATGCCGGCGTTCCAAAAGAAATTGTTTTGCTGTATGTAGCGCTTTGCCGTTTCGAGATCGGGTTTCTCGCGGAACGTGTCTATGCGGAAAATCTCTTTGTTGCGTGGTGACGATGTGCTCAGGTCTGCCTGGATGTATCCGTAGCCTGTCTCTGGACGGTTGGGTTTGATGCCAAGGGTCACGATGGCATCGGTCTCACTTGTGAACTTAAGGCTTTGTGTTATGACGCGGCGAAACTCGGGCACGTTGAGCACAATGGCATCGCTTGGTGTCACCACGATGTTGGCTTTGGGGTCCTTGGCTTTTATGCGCCAGCTTACATAGGCAATGCAAGGTGCGGTGTTGCGTCGGCATGGCTCAAGGAGAATGTTCTCTGCCGGTATTTCTGGCAACTGTTCACGCACAATTTGTTCATATTGTTTGTTGGTCACTACCCACACGTTCTCGCTCGCACACACTCCTTCAAAACGGTCGTATGTGAGCTGAATGAGCGTACGTCCTACGCCAAGCATGTCGATAAACTGCTTGGGGCGGTCACTGGTGCTCATAGGCCATATTCTGCTGCCTACACCACCTGCCATTATCACCAAATGATTGCTTGTATGAGCCATAAATGTAAATGATTTTCTGATAAATAAAAATATGTGTTTTTATGTCTTGTGTTGACAGAGTGTTTGCTTCTTTTGTCTCTGAAATGCTAATGTATGCAGAATTCTCAGTTTCTTCGATACAAACGCATAAAGATTTTACAAAGATACAATTTTTTTGAATAGGGAACAAAAACTCTTACAAAAAAATGCATAAAAAAAGAAGACTAAAACTCTCGTTTAGACAAACGAGCCGCTTTAGTCTTCTTTTTTATATCTCATTCTTAATAGAATCTGTTATGCCAGTGCGATGAGGCCTTCCTCACCATTCACTTTGCCCTCTTTGAAGAGCCAACCTATACCGAGGTAAGCCTCTTCCTTGCTAATCTTGGCGTTCTTTGCAATCTCAGCCACGGTGAGAGCTTTCTCTGCTGCTGCAAGAGCCTGATAAACGTCACCTGCACGGAAACCTACGCTCTCGGCGTTGATTGTCACTTCTGCTACTTTCTTTACAGCGGTCTTCTTTGCTGCTGTTGTCTTTGTTGCAGTCTTTGTTGTAGCCTTTGCTGCGGTAGTCTTTTTTGTTGTCGCTTTCTTTTCTGTCATAATTTAGTAAATTAATCTTGGCTGATATCGTTAATTTATAACTATTCAACCTTTGATAGTTGCAAAATTACAACTAATTTTTAAACAATCCAACATTATTTATGACAAAAAGCGCTGCAAACGGCTATCAGTCAACAGTTTTACGCGTTTTCTTGACTTGCGTCAACACTGAGGTGCAGTTCCTCAAGCTGTTTGGGGTCAAGAACCGAAGGTGCATCGAGCATAACGTCGCGTCCGCTGTTGTTCTTCGGGAAGGCTATGCAGTCGCGTATAGAGTCGAGACCAGCCATGATTGACACAAAGCGGTCGAGACCGAACGCCAGGCCAGCGTGAGGAGGTGCTCCATACTTGAAGGCGTTGATGAGGAAGCCAAACTGTGCCATGGCGCGCTCAGGCGTGAAGCCCAGAATCTGGAACATCTTCTCCTGAAGGTCGCAGTCGTGGATACGGAGGCTGCCGCCGCCTACCTCTATGCCGTTGCACACAAAGTCATAAGCTTTGGCACGAACCTGCTCAGGATGCTCGTCGAGCAGAGGGATGTCGTCGGGGTTAGGCATGGTGAAGGGGTGGTGTGTTGCCATGAGTCGCTGCTCCTCGTCGCTCCACTCGAACAGAGGGAAGTCGATAATCCACAGACACTCAAACTTGTTCTTGTCGCGCAGGCCGAGGCGGTCGCCCATCTCAAGACGCAGGGTGCAGAGCTGCACACGGGTCTTGTTGGCATTGTCGCCGCTGAGAATGAGTACGAGGTCGCCGTCCTTGGCGCCCATCTTCTCCTTGAGCTGCTGAAGCACCTCTGGTGAGTAGAACTTGTCTATGCTGCTCTTCACGGTGCCGTCAGCGTTGAACTTGACATATACAAGGCCCTTGGCGCCTACCTGTGGACGCTTCACGAAGTCGGTGAGCTGGTCAAGCTGCTTGCGGGTATAGTTGGCGCAGCCGGGAACGCAGATACCGCCAATGTAAGCAGCGCTGTCGAACACCGAGAACGTGCCTGTGCCCTTCAAAACATCCATCAGCTCGACAAATTCCATGCCGAAACGCAAGTCGGGCTTGTCGCTACCGAAGCGGCGCATGGCCTCATGCCATGTCATCTGCTGCAATTTGGCTGGCAGCTCCACGCCACGAATCTCCTTGAACAGGTGACGGGCCATGTCCTCAAACAGGTTGATCACGTCGTCCTGGTCAACAAACGACATCTCGCAGTCGATCTGTGTAAACTCGGGCTGACGGTCAGCGCGAAGATCCTCGTCGCGGAAACATTTTGCTATCTGGAAGTAACGGTCGAAACCGCTCACCATGAGCAGCTGCTTAAGGGTCTGGGGGCTCTGTGGCAGAGCGTAGAACTGACCAGGGTTCATGCGTGAAGGCACGACAAAGTCGCGTGCTCCCTCAGGTGTGCTGCCAATAAGTATAGGTGTCTCCACCTCAATAAACTGCTGCTGGTCAAGGAAGTTGCGGATAAGAATGGTCATCTTGTGGCGCAGCTCAAGGTTCTTGCGCACGGTAGGACGGCGCAGGTCAAGGTAGCGATACTTCATGCGTATGTCATCGCCACCGTCGGTGTTGTCCTCGATGGTGAACGGAGGTGTGGCGCTCTTTGACAGGATGTTAAGCTCCTTTACCAAAATTTCGATGTCGCCAGTGGGCAGAGCGTTGTTCTTGCTCTCACGCTCACTAACCTCGCCTACAACCTGGATGCAAAACTCGCGTCCCAGTTTGCTGGCGCGTGCGCAAAGCTCGCTGTCGTCAGACTCGTTGAAAACCAGCTGTGTAATGCCGTAGCGGTCGCGCAGATCTACAAAGATCATGCCGCCCATCTTTCTTACACGCTGTACCCATCCGGCGAGTGTCACGTTCTTGCCGGCGTCAGAGAGTCGAAGCTCTCCACAAGTGTTTGTTCTGTACATATATTATAAATAATGTGTATGTTTTTTTTATTTTGTTTCCAAATTTTATGCAAACCAACTGCAAAGTTATAGTGTTTGCGCCAAATAGCCAAATTTATTTTTCATATATAGCCATTTTTTTTGTAGCTTTTGCACAGCAATCTTTGTTCTTCTTGCGTTTCTTTGAAGCCAATATATCGTGTAGAAACAGAATCTACAGTTAATTATTGCAAAATAATAGGGCTTTAAAAGTATGCAATCAAAACTTTCGTTACCTTTGCAGCTAATATCAGATACAAAAGACAATTAAACATCCGAAAACATGAAAAAATTTTTATCTTTCATAGTGATGTGTCTTGCCACCGTTACGTTGGCAATGGCGCAGCAGGCCAAGCCTAAGACAGATGGTCCGTCTATAAAGTTTGAGAAGACCACACACGATTTTGGCACATTCTCCGAGACAAAGTCTACACAGAAGTGTGTGTTCACATTCACAAACGTTGGCAAAAGTCCGCTCATCATCAACCAGGCCATAGGCAGTTGTGGCTGCACAATACCCACATACACAAAGGCTCCCATCCGTCCGGGTGAGAAGGGTGAGATAAAGGTCACATACAATGGTCGCGGTCTCTATCCTGGTCATTTTAAGAAGATGGTTACCGTTCGTACAAACGGTGATCCCAGCATGGTGCGTCTTTATATTGAAGGCGAGATGACAGATGCCGCACAAGATTCGGCTACCAAGGAGAAGAAATAATAATGATGTCGCTTATTGGCCGTTAAGTTTGTTGACGGTCAATAAGCTACATGTTAGGCTTACGAATTAGGCAACAAATTAGGCTATGGATTCGGGTACGAAAGAGGGTACGAAAATATAGCTTTATGAGCTTCTGATGGCTCCTGAAATGCTAATCCATAAACTGTAAGAAACGAAAAATAGCAACCAAAAATCGGTTGCTATTTTTCGTTTCTTTATGATTGTCAAATGTTTACGCTAAGGAGCGATAAACGGGGCTCGAACCCGCGACCCCAAGCTTGGGAAGCTAGTGCTCTACCAACTGAGCTATTATCGCAAGGTTATCATTTGAGCCGATACCCGGACTCGAACCGGGGACCCACGCATTACGAATGCGTTGCTCTACCAACTGAGCCATATCGGCCTTGCAGAACTTTTGAAAGAGGCCTTTCTAAATTCGGATGCAAAGATAATGTATTTTTCCTTTTACGCCAAATCTTATGCCTATAATTTTCTGCCAAAACTCATTTTTGCCGTTTTTTTGAGCATGTCGTTCGCTTTTGCTTTGACAAAAGATGCGCGTATACCTTATTATATTAGCCGAGCATAGTTGACGTATTTTTATTGTTAACTGTTTTTAACTGTGACAGAAATACATTTTTACTCATTTCTTTTGTGGCTTTCATTTTTTTTCATTTACTTTGCAAGAGCATAATGTAACTAAAAACTTTATGGTTATGACGAATACTGCAGACACAGCAAATCTCTGTGGCCTGAGACGAGAAGATTTTCAGGCCACTATAGATGGAAAGGCCACAGACCTTTACATCCTCAAGAACAATGAAGGCAACGAGGTTGCCATTACCAACTATGGCGGAGCAATTGTGGCTATCATGGTGCCCGACAAAGATGGAAAACACGCCAATGTGATTCAAGGACACGACAACATAAAAGATGTGATGGAGTCGCCTGAGCCTTATCTCTCTACGTTGATAGGACGTTATGGCAACCGCATCTGTAAAGGCAAGTTCCAGCTGCACGGCAAAGAGTATAGCTTGCCCATCAACAATGGTCCCAACTGCTTGCATGGCGGCAAGAAAGGCTTTAACGCCAAGGTGTGGGATGCGCTTCAGATGAACGACCACACGCTGGTGCTCAAATATGTCAGCCCCTACGGCGAGGAAGGTTTCTCGGGCGAGGTGAGAGTGACTGTGGTTTATGCTTTCAATGATGATAACGAGTTGAGCATCGACTATATGGCCACAACCAACAAGAAGACTGTGATCAACCTCACAAGTCATGGCTTCTTCTCTTTGGCCGGCATTGCTGATCCGACACCGACAATCGATAACTTGGTTTGTGAGATAAACGCCGACTATTATCTGCCTATCGACGAGACATCGATACCTACAGGTGAGATCAGATTCGTGAAAGGCACGCCGTTCGACTTCCGTAAGCCCAAGACCGTGGGTCAAGACATCGATGCCGACAACGAGCAGATAAAGAACGGAGCGGGTTACGACCATTGCTTCGTGTTGAACAAGAAAGAAGAGAGCGAACTGAGCTTCGCTGCCAAGATAACAGAACCCGTTAGCGGACGCACCATGGAGGTATTCACAACCGAGCCTGGCGTTCAGGTCTACACAGACAACTGGGCTGACGGTTACAAGGGACAGCACGGTGCCACCTTCCCACGCAGAAGCGCTATCTGCTTTGAGGCACAACATTTCCCCGATTCGCCAAATCATCCTTATTTCCCGTCTGTGGTTCTTAAGCCAGGTGAGCAATACACACAGAAGACGGTTTATAAGTTTGGTGTTGAAAAATAACAACGGGTCTAAGCTCATGATGAAAACACATAATAACATTTGACAATAAAACGAATTGTAGGGCATCCGTATGGGCGTTCTTTTTGAACAATCCTCACGGTTGCCCCGCATTTGTGCAAGGATAACCCCATAATGACAATCCACTGCAACAAGTCTACTGCAACTTTTGTTTTTATCATTTGACCACCAACTCAGACAATAAAAATCAATTAATATAACTAAATCATAAAACAAAAAATGGAAAATACTTCTAAAACACAGAGCAGCATCATTGCTATCATCGTGATGATGTTCCTCTTCGCAATGATCTCCTTTGTGACAAATCTTGCAGCACCTTTCGGCCTCATTTGGGGTAACCAGTACTCATGGGCAGGAATGATGGGCAACATGATGAACTTCCTCGCTTACCTCTTTATGGGTATCCCCGCAGGCATCATGTTGACAAAGATTGGTTACAAGAAAACTGCTATTTTGGCAATGGTTATCGGCTTTATCGGCCTTGGCGTGCAGTATGTGTCAAGCATTGTTGGTGCCGACACCGCAGTCTTCACCGTTGGCGGACAGCCTGTGATGCTCAACCTCATCATCTACCTGCTCGGTGCTTTCATCTGCGGCTTCTGCGTCTGCATGCTCAACACCGTTGTTAACCCCATGCTTAACCTGCTTGGTGGTGGCGGCAACCGCGGTAACCAGCTCATCCAGACCGGTGGCTCGCTCAACTCGCTCTCTGCAACCCTTACACCGCTCTTCGTGGGTGCTCTCATCGGTAGCGTTACCAAGGACACAGCCATGAGCGACGTGTCACCTCTGCTGTTCATCGCTATGGGCGTGTTCGCCGTGTCTATCATCATTATTGCTTTCGCAACCATTCCTGAGCCCCATCTTCAGAAGGCAGGCGAGAAAAAGGAAGTTATGGAGCACTCACCGCTCAGTTTCCGTCACACCCTGCTTGGCATCATCGCCATCTTCTTCTATGTTGGTATCGAGGTCGGCATTCCTTCGCAGCTCACCTTCTATCTGGCACAGCCCGAGTCGGCAGGTGGTGTGGGTCTTGCCAACGGTGCCGCCATCGGTGGCGCTATCGCTGCCATCTACTGGATGCTGATGCTTGTAGGACGTTTTTCAAGCTCTATCATCAGTGGCAAGGTGTCAACACGTGCTCAGATGCTGTGCGTGACCACAACAGCCATCGTTCTGTTGCTTATCACCATCTTCCTGCCCAGCGACCTCACAATGAGCATGCCCGCTTATAGCGTTTCTGACGGTTTCATCATGACGGCAGGTGTTCCTGTCAAGTGTCTGTTCATCGTGCTCTGCGGTCTTTGCACATCAGTGATGTGGGGCGGCATCTTCAACCTCGCTGTTGAGGGCCTTGGCAAGTACACAGCAGCTGCTTCTGGTCTCTTCATGACCATGGTTGTGGGTGGTGGTATCATGCCGTTCATCCAGAACCTCATCGCCAACAACGCCGGCTACATTGCAAGCTACTGGCTCGTTATTGCCATGCTTGCCTACATTCTCTACTACAGCCTCGTTGGTTGCAAGAATGTAAACACCGACATCCCTGTAGAATAATATAACCGAAAACCCGTTTTGCCCCTTGGCGCTTACTGTTGAAGATGCGCCAAAGGGCAATTCTATTTTAACAATCTTTTTAATCATTAAAAAAACTATCATTATGGACATAGAATTCGTAAGAAGCCGTTTTATCAAACATTTTGACGGAAAGACAGGTAACATATATGCATCGCCAGGACGTATTAACCTCATCGGTGAGCACACCGACTATAACGGTGGATTCGTGTTCCCCGGTGCTGTAGACTGTGGCATCATGGCCGAGGTTCGTCCTAATGGCACAAACACCGTGATGTGCTATTCGATAGATTTGAAAGACCGTGTCGAGTTTAAGGTTGACGATCCCAAAGGTCCTCGCGCAAGCTGGGCACGCTACATCTACGGCATGGTGCAGGAGATGCGCAAGCTCGGTGTCGACGTGAAGGGTTTTAACACAGCCTTTGCCGGTGATGTGCCTCTCGGTGCAGGCATGTCTTCATCGGCTGCCCTTGAGAGCTGCTTCGCTTATGCTCTCAACGACCTCTTCGGCGACAACAAGGTGAGCAAGTGGGATATGGCACTTGCTGGCCAGGCTACAGAACACAACTATTGTGGCGTGAACTGCGGAATCATGGACCAGTTCGCAAGCGTCTTTGGAAAGGAAGGATGCCTCATGCGTCTCGACTGCCGCAGCCGCGAGTTCGAATATTTCCCCTTCAAGCCCGTTGGCTACAAACTGGTGCTCCTCAACTCTTGCGTGAAGCATGAGCTTGCCGGCTCTCCTTACAACGACCGCCGCAACAGCTGTGAGAACGTTGTCAAGCACATTGCTGCAAAGTATCCCGATGCCAAGTTTGAGACTCTCCGCGACTGCACATGGGAGCAGCTCGAGGCTGTAAAGGGTGAGGTTAGTGAGGAAGACTACAAGCGCGCTCACTTCGTGCTCGGCGAGAAAGACCGTGTGCTCGCAGTGTGCGACGCCCTCAACGCTGGCGACTATGAGACCGTAGGCAAGAAGATGTATGAGACCCACGAAGGTCTGAGCAAGGAGTATGAGGTGTCATGCGAGGAGCTCGACTTCCTTAACGACATCGCCAAGGAGAATGGCGTTACCGGTAGCCGCATCATGGGAGGCGGATTCGGTGGATGCACCATCAATCTCGTGAAAGATGAGCTCTATGATCAGTTCATCGCTGACGCAAAGGCAAAATATTCAGCCAAATATGGCAAGGAGCCCAAGGTTATTGATGTTGTCATCGGTGACGGCTCACGCAAAATTTGCTAATAAAAGCTCTGGTTCTCTAACATTGTTTTAGAGAAAAACAATATAAAGTCGGTCTGCTTAACGGCAAGGCCGACTTTTTCTTTGCGTTTTTTATTGATGATGAATAAAAAAATAACAGTTTTGTCAAAAAACACATTCAAAAATTAAACTAATCCAACTAATATCACTATCTTTGCACTAAATAGATTTCTTGGCATAAAAAATAGACCTCATTTCCGTAAAAGAGGCATCACCCCAACAAAAGAAGCTTCATCTTACCAAAGAAGTTTTCGTCTCTGCTAAAAGAAATTAACCATGACATCCCAAAATTACGAATAAGATTTTAAATAGTTCTATTTTAACACTAAATACAAGACATGAACAATAAGGAATTAATGAATCATGCAGCAGACAACATAAGAATCCTTGCTGTATCGATGGTTGAGAAAGCTAAGTCTGGACATCCCGGAGGTGCTATGGGCGGTGCGGATTTCATTAATGTACTTTTCTCCGAGTTTTTAACCTACGACCCAGAGAATCCTACATGGGAAGGCCGTGACCGTTTCTACCTTGACCCGGGACACATGTCACCGATGCTCTATTCGGCCTTGGCCCTTCAAGGCAAATTCACCATCGAGGAGCTGAAGCAGTTCCGTCAGTGGGGTTCGGTGACGCCTGGACATCCCGAGCGCGACATCGCACGCGGCATCGAGAACACGTCAGGCCCTCTCGGACAGGGACACACCTACGCTGTGGGTGCTGCCATTGCTGAGAAATTCCTTGAGGCACACCTCGGAAGCACAATGATGCAGCATAAGATCTATGCTTACATCTCTGACGGCGGCATTCAGGAAGAAATTTCTCAGGGTGCAGGACGCATTGCCGGCCTGCTGCATCTGAACAACCTTATCATGTTCTACGATGCCAACGAGATACAGCTCTCTACCGAGTGTGACGTGGTGATGAACGAGAACACCGAGCAGAAATATCGCGCATGGGGATGGAACGTGCTGACAATAAACGGCAACGACCCCGACGAGATTCGTGCCGCTCTGATCCTTGCCGGCAAGGAGGAGCACCGTCCTACACTTATCATCGGTCACACACTGATGGGTAAGGGCGCACGCAAGGCCGACAACAGCAGCTACGAGCGTAACGTGAAGACACACGGCGCACCACTCGGTGGCGATGCTTATGTGAACACGGTGAAGAATCTTGGTGGCGATGTTAACGACCCGTTCGTTGTGTTTGACGACGTGAAGGCTCTCTACGATGCGCGCAACGCTGAGCTGCGCACCATTGTGGCTGCACGTCATGCTGCTGAGGAAGAGTGGCGTAAGAACAATCCTGAGAAGGCAGAGCTCATGAAGCAGTGGTTCTCAGGCGATGCTCCTAAGGTCGACTGGAGCGCTCTCGTGCAGCCTCGTGATGCTGCTACGCGTGCTGCCTCTGCCAACTGTCTCGGTGTGCTTGCAGAGCAGGTGGGCAACATGGTGTGCTCTTCTGCCGACCTCTGCAACTCTGACAAGACCGATGGCTTCCAGAAGAAGACAAAGGACATGCGTTACGACGATTTCTCTGGCGCGTTCTTCCAGGCAGGTGTGAGCGAGCTCACCATGGCCTGCGTCTGCATAGGCATGTATCTGCACGGTGGCGTTATCCCCGCTTGCGGCACATTCTTTGTGTTCTCCGACTATATGAAGCCCGCCATCCGCATGGCTGCTCTCATGCAGGTGCCTATCAAGTTTATCTGGACACACGATGCGTTCCGTGTAGGCGAGGATGGTCCCACCCACGAGCCCGTGGAGCAGGAGGCACAGATCCGTCTCATGGAGAAGTTGAAGAACCACAACGGTCAAGACTCTGTCCGCGTGTTCCGTCCTGCCGACACCGACGAGGCAACAGTGTGCTGGAAGATGGCTGTCGAGAACATGGCCACACCTACAGCTCTCATCTTCTCTCGTCAGAACGTAACAAGTCTGCCCGAGGGCAACGATTATGAGGAGGCACGCAAGGGTGCGTATGTCGTGAAAGGTTCTGATGCCGACTACGACGTTATCCTTCTTGCTTCTGGCTCAGAGGTGTCTACCCTCGTGGCTGGTAGCGAGCTGCTTCGCAACGAAGGCATCAAGGTGCGCATCGTCAGTGTTCCTTCTGAGGGTCTGTTCCGCACACAGTCGAAAGAGTATCAGGAGAGCATCTTGCCACAGGGTTCAAAGATCTTCGGTCTCACCTCTGGTCTGCCCGTCACCCTTGAGGGTCTTGTAGGTGCCAACGGCACCGTTTACGGTCTCAACTCGTTTGGCTTCTCAGCTCCTTACAAGGTGCTCGACGAGAAGCTCGGCTTCACAGCTGAGAACGTGTACAAGCAGGTAAAGGCTTTCATCGGAAAATAAATGTGAGTTCTGAAAAAAAACCAAATGTCAGAAAAAACATGAGCAGCGACAAAAGCTGCGCATCAAGAGATAATTATTAAAGGTGGGCTGTGCTGAAGCATAGCACGTCAGCATGGCCCGCTTAATTGAAAACCTATTTACTTCTAAACATTAACGCTTATGGAGATAAAGACAGTCGGCATTGCTTGCGACCACGCAGGCTTCGCATTGAAGAAATTTGTGATTCAGTATCTTGAGTCGCACGGTTATCCCTACAAAGACTATGGAACATATAGCGACATGAGCTGCGACTATCCCGACTTCGGCCATGCTCTTGCAGAGGGCATAACGAGTGGTGAGGTTTATCCCGGTATCGGCATCTGCGGTAGCGGCGAGGGCATCAGCATGACGCTCAACAAGCATAACGGTGTGCGTGCCGGTTTGGCATGGATGCCTGAGATCGCTCATCTCATCCGTCAGCATAACGATGCCAACGTGCTTGTGATGCCAGGCCGTTTTGTTGACAACAAGACAGCCGAGAAAATCATGGACGAGTTCTTTGCCACCACGTTTGAGGGCGGTCGTCATGAGAGACGAGTAGAGAAAATCGACTTAAAATAAGAAACAATACCAAGACGCGTTTCGGGTTTAACGCCCTTTACAAACGTCTGATGAACGGAAAAGGGAAGCGAACACCAAACATGTTGCTTCCCTTTTTTTCACTCTTTTTACCAACCAATCACCAAATCGTTATATGAAAAAAATCTTTCTGTCGCTTCTCTTTGCCACAACGTGTCTTGGGGCATGGAGCGACAACCATTTCATCACCGACACGCCTTACCGCAACAAGGTCGAGAGTGTGTTCAAAAACCGCATGCAGACAGTGGGCAAGCAGTTTTTTGACACCAAGAGCCTCAAGCCCACGCTTGAGCAGACAGAGGCTCTTGAGTTTCTGTATGCCTACATGCCGCTTGCCGATGTGACCGACTATCCTACAAGCTTCTATCTTGACAACGTCAAGGCCACGCTCACGGCCAGAGAAGAGATGACGTGGGGCAAGAACGTCCCCGAACTGTTGTTCCGCCATTTTGTGCTGCCGCTGCGTGTTAACAACGAGCCGCTCGACTCGTCACGCACCGTGTTCTACCGCGAACTGAAAAACAGGGTCAAGGGCAAGAGCATGTATGATGCCATTCTTGAGGTTAACCACTGGTGCCACGAGAAGGTGACATATCAACCGTCTGACGCACGCACGTCTGCACCCCTTGCCACCGTGCGCACAGCCACAGGCCGTTGCGGTGAGCAGAGCACGTTCACCGTGGCCGCCTTGCGTGCTGTCGGCATTCCAGCCCGTCAGGTCTACACACCGCGCTGGGCACACACCGACGACAACCACGCATGGGTGGAGGCTTGGGCCGATGGCAAATGGTACTTCCTCGGTGCCTGCGAGCCAGAGCCTGTGCTTAACCTCGGATGGTTCAATGCTCCTGCTTCGCGTGCCATGCTCATGCACACCAAGGTGTTTGGCGATTATGCCGGACCCGAGGAGGTGATGCTTCGCGCTACCAATTTTACCGAGATAAACCTCATCAGCAACTATGCTCCTTGCAGCAAGATAAACATTGCTGTGGTCAACGTCGACGGCTCTGCGGTAAGCAATGCGCGTGTAGATTTCAAGATTTACAACTATGCCGAGTTTTGCACCGTTGCCACAAAATATGCCGATGCCTTGGGTCATACAGACATCTCTGCCGGAAACGGCGACATGATGGTGTGGGCGTCAAAAGGTGGACGTTATGGCTTTGCTAAAGTGTCGTTCGGAAAGGACAAGAACGCGCGCATAACGCTCAATCACGATATGAAAGATGCGGCTCTGTTGCATGACACGCTCGACGTAACGCCTCCCGCAGAAAATACCATCCTGCCGGCTGTCACACCAGAGCAACGTGCCGTTAACGACAAACGTTTCGCTTATGAAGACTCGTTGCGCAAGGCTTACACATCTACCTTCCTCACGCTTGATGAGGCAAAGAAGATCTGTCCTGAAGCAGCCGAGTTTATTGTCAAGTCGCGTGGAAACCATGAGGTCATAACCTCTTTCGTCAGCCGTCATGCTGACAACATGCCTCGTGTGATCGCTCTTTTCAAGACCCTTAGCGATAAGGACTTCCGCGACATAACAACCGACATCCTTGAAGACAATTTCACGGCGGCGAGCGACCAGGTGGGTCCGCGTGTGGAGAACGAGCTTATCATCGCGCCGTTCAAGAACCAGCTGGCAAAATATTTTGCCAAGCAGGCACCTGCGTTCCGTAAGAATCCGCTTGCTCTTGTAGAGTGGATGAACAAGAACCTTCGCGTGTCTACCGACAGTCTGGCTCTTAAGATTGCGCAGACACCTATGGGAGCGCTCAAGGCGCGTCTCACCGACACCCGTTCACGCGACATCTTCTTTGTTGACGCTGCACGAAGCATAGGAATAGAGGCTCGAAAGGATGAGGTGACATCGAAGGTGCAGTATAAGCAAGACGGACAGTGGAAGGACGTGTCGTTTACTGCTGTCAAAGAGCATAAGAACGCGCCACAAGGCAAGCTGGTGCTCACCTATAAGCCTACAAAGGTGCTCGACAATCCTAAATATTATAACCATTTCACGCTGAGCAAGATCGTTGACGGTGTGACACAGCTGCTCAACTTTGAGGAGGGCCAGGCCGACATGGGTGAAGGCTCAACATGGGCAAACACCTTTAAGAACGGCATTGACCTTGATGAGGGTAAGTATCTTCTCACAACAGGCACACGTCTTGCCGACGGTAGCGTGCTGGCAACCAACCAGATATTTGACCTTAAGGCCAACACCACAACAACGGTGCCGCTTGAGATGCGTACCAGTCTAACCGCTGTCAGCGTCATTGGCTCGTTTAACAGCGAGTCGATGTTTGAGAAGGATGGCAAGAGCGTGAGCATCTTGTCGCAGACTGGCCGCGGCTATTTTGTCGTAGGACTCGTTGGAGTGGGGCAGGAGCCTACCAATCATGCGTTGCATGACATCGAGAAGATGCGCACCGAGCTTGAGAAATGGGGCCGTCCCATGCTGTTGCTCTTTGCCAACGATGCCGATGCCAAGAAATTTAACGCAGCCGAGTTTGGCAACCTTCCGTCAACCGTGATGTTTGGCATCGACAAGGATGGCGCTATCCGTAAGCAGATAGCCAAGGAGATGAAGCTTCAGAACCCTGACCAGATGCCTGTGTTCATCATTGCCGACACCTTCAACCGTGTGGTGTTCATCTCACAAGGCTACACCATTGGTCTCGGTGAGCAGCTGCATAAGGTTGTAAACGGCATTTAAGCAATCTGGTCTTCAAAAGTAAAGGCAAAAGAATATAAAAAAGAAAAACCGCAGTAGGGAACCAACCCTATTGCGGTTTTTCTTTAAGTTATTGTTGTGTGAAAAGCCACCCGTTTTAACGGCTTTAATGGCTCTTGGGGTAGCTTTGCTTTGCTTATTCCTCGTCAGGTGTGATGAGCTTGTAGCCCTTGCCGTGGATGTTGATGATCTCAATCTGGTCGTCGTCTTTCAGGTGCTTGCGCAGCTTGGTGATGTAAACGTCCATAGAGCGAGCGTTGAAGTAGTTGTCATCAATCCAGATGGTCTTCAATGCAAAGTCGCGCTGCAAGATCTCGTTGGCGTGGCTGCAGAGCAGAGCCAGCAGTTCGTTCTCCTTGGTTGTGAGCTTTGTCTGCTTGTCACCGATAGAGAGCAACTGCTTCTGTGTGTCGAACACGAAGCGTCCGATGTGGTACACCGAGCTCTCCTTGTTCTTCTTGCCGCGAACACGGCGCAGGATTGCCTCAATGCGCAGCACAAGCTCTTCCATAGAGAACGGCTTGGTTATATAGTCGTCGGCGCCAAGCTTGAAGCCCTCCAGGATGTCTTCCTTCAGCGTTTTGGCTGTGAGGAAGATGATAGGCATCTCTGCGTTCGATTGTCTAATCTCTTGAGCCAGCGTGAAGCCGTCCTTCTTAGGCATCATCACGTCGAGCACACAGATATCAAACTTGGTTTTCATGAAAGCTTTGAAACCAGCCTCGCCATCGGGGCACAACTCTGCCGTGTAGCCTTTAGCTTGCAGATACTCGCGAAGAAGCATACCCAAGTTCTCATCATCCTCGCACAACAGAATTTTCAATTTCTCGTCCATAATCTTATAATGTTTAATGTTTGATATTTAATGTTTTATAATTCTCTTTTAAATACTTTCTTGTCGAATTGTTTGTTCTCGATTATCTCTTTTGTTTATGTCTTTTTCCTGATATGTCTTTTTTCTTTGACAATGTCTTATTCGTCCTTGATCACGGGCAGCTTGATTGTAAACTTCGTGCCCTTGCCGAGGTCGCTCTCTACCGAGATGTCGCCCTGGTGTAAGATGACAATCTTCTTGACGTAAGCCAAACCGAGGCCAAAGCCCTTGACATCATGCACGTTGCCTGTGTGAACGCGGTAGAACTTATCAAACACCTTCTTAAGGTTGTCGCGCTTTATGCCCAAGCCTGTGTCGCGTATGGATAGATAAAGATGCGTGTCATCGTTCCATGTGCGTATGTAGATGTCGACAGGCTGGTCGGGTTTGCGATATTTAACCGCGTTGTCGAGCAGGTTGTTAATGACATTCTGGAAGTGCATCTCGTCGACATAGATCGTTGAGTCGATGGCTTCTATCTCTGTGTATATCTTGCCGCCTGTGTGTTCCACACGCAAGGTGAACGAGTTTGCGATGTTCTCAACCATCTCGTTGAGGTCGAGCTTCTTCTTCTTGAACACAGCCTTCTTGCGGTCAAACATCGACATCTGCAGCACCTTCTCGACAAGGAATCTCAGACGTTTCGACTCGTCGTAGATAACGCCGCCGAGATGCTTGAGCATGGTCTCGCTCTTCGGAACGCTGTTGTCGTTGAGCATCTGTGCCGCCAGGGAGATGCTGGCGATAGGTGTCTTCAGCTCATGCGTCATGTTGTTTATGAAGTCGTTCTTTATCTCTGTGTAACGCTTCTGACGGAAGATCACGACGATGGTGAAGAGGAACGTTATGAGCAGCACGATTGTGAACGCCACCGACGGGATCATGAACCTCACAGACGAGAAGATGTAAGCGTGCATCTCAGGGAAGTGTACCTTCACGACACCCATTTTCGACTGTGGGTCGTTGCGGAAGAGAACCTGCGAATAGGTAAACTCCTCGCCTTCGTCCGAATATTCGGGACAGCGGTAGACCTCACGACCGTCTTGTGTGGACACAGTGAAATGGTACGGAATGTTGATGCCGTTGTTCATCAGCTCTGCCTTGAGGTCTTGGTCAAGCAGCTTAAAGTTGATGCGCTCTTTCAGCGGCTTGTCCGATGCCGAATAGAGAATGGTGTAGACCACCTCGTCGAGCAGCGCTTTTTGGTAGACGTAACGGTTCTTCACAATCTCCTGCAACGATTTCGACGCCTCCGACAGCGAGTTCTTGTCGGTGTGCGGGATCATGGCCTTGGGCATCTGCGATGGCTTCACCGATATCGTCTTAAGCTCAAACGACGAATAGATGGTGCCGTCTTTGCCCATGACCGAATATTGGTGCGACTGCTGAATAGACCCGTCAGGTGTCTTTGAGCGTGTGCCTACAGAGTCGCGGCGGAAAGCGCGTCGTTCCGTCTCGTTCACGTCTTTCTCCAGATACCTCAATGTCTCGTTGAGTTCCAGATTGCGTGATGCCTGATACAACGCTCTGTTCACCGACTCATCGAACTGTTCCTTCTTCATGTCCACCATCTCCTGGATGTATCTCAGCTGAAGGTAGAGCAACGCCATGAAGGAAAATCCCATGATTGCAGCTATTGTCCAAATCGTTCTTTTTTTCATATCGGCAAAGATAAGCCATTTTTTCCTTTGTTAATAGTGTTTTGTTAAAAAAAGAATGGCAATTTAAGATAATTAACCAATATTGACGTAGATAATTGCAAAACTGCATGTATGCAACGCTTTTCTTTCTTCCCTCTTAAAAATGTTACAAACAAAAAACGTCCTCCCAAAAGATAATCATGAGCCTTGTTGTCGGCTTATGATTTCCTTTTGGGAGGACGATAATTTTATAGACATGTTGACGTGTTACCCGTCAACTTTTATTTCTTTAAGCATTTGCCTTGAGCGCAGCAAGGCTTTCCTTGAGCGCAGCAATCTTTTCCTCAGAGTCGCTCTGCTTCTTGCGCTCCATAGCCACAACAGCTTCGGGAGCGTGGGCCACGAACTTCTCGTTGGCGAGCTTCTTCTTGACACCGGCGAGGAAACCTTCGAGGTGCTTGAGCTGAGCCTCCTGCTTCTCGATCTCGGCAGCCACGTCGATGAGGTCGCCCAGAGGCACGGCAAACTCGTCGGTGCCTACCATGAATGCCGAAGCGGTGGGATCCTTCTCAGTCACAACGTTGATGGCAGAAAGGTTTGCCATCTTGGTGATGACAGAGGTGTAGGCCTCAAAGTCGTTCTTGCCGACAACCTGCAGTGTGAGAGCGTCCTTGTTGGGGATGTTCTTCTGGTTGCGCACGGTGCGCACACCACTGACAATGAGCTTCACGTTCTCGATGGCGGCAGCCAATGCGTCGTCATCGGCAGAGGGAGCGGCAAGGTCGAGCTGTGCACGCATAATGCTCTCGCCGTCCTTGCGGTCGTAGATGTGCTGCCACAGCTCCTCTGTGATGAACGGCATGAACGGATGCAGCATCTTAAGCAGAGTCTCGAAGAAGGCCAGTGTCTGCTCATAGGTCTTCGTGTCGATGGGTGAACCGAAAGCGGGCTTCACCATCTCCAGGTACCAGCTTGAGAACTCGTCCCAGAACAGCTTGTAGACAGCCATCAGGGCCTCAGAGAGACGATACTTTGAGAACAGGTCGTCAACCTCGGCGTTGGTCTGTTTCAGCTTGGCCTCAAACCACTTTGCTGCTATGGCGCATGCCTCGGGCTGCTCGCCGTCGGCTACCTGCCAACCCTTCACCAGACGGAAGGCGTTCCAGATCTTGTTGTTGAAGTTGCGTCCTTGCTCGCAGAGGCTCTCGTCGAAGAGAATGTCGTTGCCAGCGGGAGCAGAGAGCATCATGCCCATGCGCACGCCGTCGGCACCATATTTCTCAATCAGACCGATGGGGTCGGGCGAGTTGCCAAGACTCTTCGACATCTTGCGGCCGAGCTTGTCGCGCACGATACCTGTGAAGTAGACGTTGCGGAAGGGCACATCCTTCATATACTCCTCGCCGGCCATAATCATACGGGCCACCCAGAAGAAGATGATGTCGGGACCTGTAACGAGGTCAGAGGTGGGATAATAATATTTTATCTCCTCGTTGCCGGGGTTGTTGATGCCGTCGAACAGAGAGATAGGCCAGAGCCATGATGAGAACCATGTGTCGAGAGCGTCCTCGTCGTGGGTGAGCTGGTCGGCAGTGATGTTCTCGTAACCCTCAATCTTGTGAGCCTCCTCAAGAGCCTCTTCCTTGGTCAGAGCCACAACATATTTCTCCTCCTCACCTTCGGCTGTGGGCAGGAAGTAGGCCGGTATGCGGTGTCCCCACCAGAGCTGACGTGAGATACACCAGTCCTGAATGTTCTCCAGCCAGTTGCGGTAAGTGGTTACATATTTTGTGGGGTGGAACTTGATCTTGCCTTCGAGCACTGGAGGCAGGGCGATGTCGGCGAAGTGTTTCATCGAGAGGAACCACTGCTTGCAGAGACGAGGCTCCACGGCTGTGTCCTGGTTGCGCTCCGAGTAGCCCACCTTGTTGTCATAGTCTTCAATCTTCTCCATCAGGCCAGCAGCCTTCAGGTCTTCAGCAATCTGTTTGCGCACATCCATGCGGTCCATGCCCACATACATGCCGGCAGCCTCAGAGATGGTGCCGTCGGGGTTGAAGATGTCGATGGTCTCGAGGTTATGTGCCTTTCCAAGGGCGTAGTCGTTGACATCGTGTGCTGGAGTAACCTTCAGACAGCCTGTTCCGAACTCTATGTCCACATAACGGTCCTCGATCACCGGGATCACGCGGTTCACCAGAGGCACGATAACCTTATGGCCGCGCAGCCATTGGTTCTTCGGGTCCTTGGGGTTGATGCACATGGCGGTGTCGCCCATGATGGTCTCAGGACGTGTTGTGGCTACCACAGCATAGAAGCGTCCGTCTGCATCCTGGTGCAGCACCTCGCCCTCGCAGCCTGTAGGCACAACGGGGTTGGTGTCGGCATCAGCCACATAGTAGCGCAGGTTGAACAGGTGGCTCTTCTCGTCGCGGTAGATCACCTCCTCTGTAGAGAGCACAGTCTGTGCCTTCGGGTCCCAGTTGACCATACGCAAGCCACGGTAGATAAGGCCCTTCTTGTAGAGGTCTACAAACACCTTGAGCACACTCTCTGAGCGCTTCTCGTCCATGGTGAAGGCTGTGCGGTCCCAATCGCATGAGGCACCCAGACGGCGGAGCTGCTTGAGGATGATGCCTCCGTGCTCGTTGGTCCAGTCCCACGCATGCTCAAGAAACTGATCGCGTGTCAGGTCGCGCTTCTTGATGCCCTGCTCAGCCAAACGGTTAACCACCTTTGCCTCTGTAGCGATTGAAGCGTGGTCGGTTCCAGGCACCCAGCATGCGTTCATGCCTTTCATTCGTGCCCGGCGCACGAGGATGTCCTGAATTGTGTTGTTGAGCATGTGTCCCATGTGCAGCACACCCGTCACGTTTGGTGGCGGAATGACCACGGTGTAGGGTTTGCGTCCATCGGGCTTGCTACTGAACATCTTGTTGTCAAGCCAATACTCATACCATTTCGACTCCACTGCTTGTGGGTCGTATTTGCTTGCTAATTCCATACTGTTTATGTATATTTTTTATTTGTTTCTTTCGTTCTGTACCTCGTTAACCAACTGTTGCGTTGCTTGTTGGGCATAATCAGCTGCAAAATTAGTAAAAAAAGCGCGGAATGGGCTCATTTTACATTAATAAAAAGAGTTTTTCCTTTATTATTAATGTAAAAAGACGAATAATATGTAGCAAGTGGAGAAAAAACGAAAAAGGCAACTCAGTGGCTGACAATCGTCAGTGCTGTGTTGCCTTTTCGTTGATAACCCTTTCGGACTTTCCCTCAACCCAGAAGGCGAAAGCCTCACGGCTTAGCCCTGCGTTTGAGTTCAATCAATCTGTTAACCTAAATTTTTGTAACAATCTTAAAACCTAAAAAAACCAAATCCTAATGAAATCCTAAAATTACCAATTTACTAATAACCTAAATCCAAAATCTTTACTTACCTAATAACTAAAAACCTAATGAAATATATCTAACTAAAAACCTATCTTTTTTCTTTCTTTTGTTGTCGTTTCGTTTCAACGACCTGTCATCTGTTGTCAACGGCCTGCTGTCAACATTGTGAAGCTTCGTTCTCTTTTTCAAGAAGAACTGTCGTTGTTTCTTTTTGACAATGCAAAGGTAGCATGTTTATCGTTTTTCTCAAAGAATTTGCAAGAAAGTTTTTCGAAAAATCACTAATAAATGATGTAAATCAAGGCTGTGTGTGCGAGCACAACATGTTTTACGGCATATTTAACGGCTTTTCACGCTTCATTACATTTCTTTTAAGTTTTGTCGTTTTTGTATCATGTTTTTCATTTCCGTCACACTTGATCGAAACTTGCAAAATAATTTTATTTTTATTCAGCGTTGCATCATTCAGCAAAAATCGTTATATTTGCATAATCTTATGCAGAAATTGCTTTACCGAAGCGATAGAAGCGAGTTTGCGTGTACCAATTTTTCCCCACATTATTATAATATAACTGAACTTTCGCATTTAATAAATAAAAACCACGGGCTGCACTCAACAATTGTTGTATGCAACCCGTGGCGTTTTTTGTTCCATTAAATGAACCCTCTTGTTCTCTGAAATGAACCACATTGTCATCGTACCCCGACCGAGGTATATGCGTACCCCGACCGAGGTACATGCGTATCCCGACCGAGGTACATGCGTACCCCGACCGAGGTACATGTGTACCCCGACCGAGGTACGATGACTTTAAGATACGTTTTCACTCTTCATTCTTCATTTCCAGAAGATTTTTTTTTCAAAGGAACGAACTTGTATCCCTTGTGCTTCAGAGTCTTGATCATCTGCGGCAGACGCTTATAGAACTTGTCGGTGCGTTGTGGCGACGTGCCGAAATGGACCATGAGCAGGTGGCCGTTGAGAGAGTGGTCACGCTCATAAGCCATGAGGCGCTTCATGATGGTGTCGCTTGAGCGATAGTTCTTCATGTCGGGAGTGGTGTAGTCGGCGTTCGTGCCTGTGCCCGGTGTGAAATTGATGATTTGCAGTCCCATCTGCTTCGCCCATGAGCACACTGTAGAGTTGTAATACTCATAAGGAGGGATGAAGAACGGCGCTTTGTCCTTGGTAATGCCAAACTGAGCCAGCGTGGCGTAGCTCTTCATCATGTCGTCAACAAACTGTTGCTTGGTGACGAGCAGCGAGTCGCGGTTGTTCCATGGGGCATAGAGCAGATGTCCATAGCTGTGACTGCCAACATAATGGCCGTCAGCCACAAGACGACGCACCACATCGGCATGCAGCTCAAAGAAACGTCCTGTGAAGAAGAAGGCACCCTTGATGTCGTTCTTCTTCAGCGTGGCAATGATGTCATCGGCACCGTCGGCCCACTCGTCAGCTGTGAACACCAGCGATATGTTCTTCTTTGAAGGGTCACTCTTTATTATTCCACCCTCCTGTTCATACACGTTCTTGTCTTCAGCCAGGCCCGTCTGCTCCCGTCCCTCAGCCTCGTATGTAGAGAACGGGAAGGTGAGCGCCGCCGTGCCGTCCATGGTCGGCTCGTTGGTGCTGTAGTCGCTCATGTTGTCATGGAACACCACGTCGCCAGGCTGGAACAGCTCATAGTTGTGTGCCTCTGCTGCCCGTGCTCCAGTTGTCAGGCTCACGCCCCGTAGCGAACCGAAGATTGTAGCGTAGACCGGTCCGTCGACCAGACCGCCGGTCGTCGTGCCTTTGTTCAGGTACACATAGCCCGAGTGGGGTTGGGTGGGGTAGGTGCCGCCCATAGGCAGCTCCACGATCATGCTTGTGCCCCACGGGTTGCAGCCGAGGAGCCAATCGCGCAACGCGCCTTCCATCTCCTCGTATATGCGGTCGCCAGTGAGCTGTCTGTAGAGGATACACTGTGTGAGCATGGCTGTCGTCAGGTTGTTTGAGCACCACACGCCCGGCACGCCCCAGAGGAACGGGTGGTTACGTCCGCGCTCGTATGTGCGTTCTATGCCTGTGCGCAGGTTACGCACAAACTCGTCCTTCAGCCGCTTGTTGTCGGTGAGCTTGGCCACCTGATAGTGGCCCATGTTCATGAACGGATACCATTGATAATGGCGTGCGCTGTCGGCACCCATCCATGGTGTGAACGGCTCCCGTCGACCATACTCTACAGCCTGTGAGAGATAGCTCTTGTCGCCGGTTTGGCGATACAGTTCCATGGCCCCCAGCTCCATGTCGTCCACCCAGTTGTCCTCCTCATAGATGTAAGGCGACACCACCGACACCGTCTGTGCGTTGCCCGGCTTGTCCACGCCCACCTGATAGGCGTCCTTCGCTTTGGCCCCGATTTTTGCTGCAAACTCGGGGTAGAAGGGCTTGAGAATTTGTGAGCCGAGCGCGAAGTCGCTTGCAAACTTGCCCGCTGTGCTTGCTGCTCCCATTGTGGCGTTCATGTATTTGCCACGTTGTTGAGGCTTGCCGTCAACAAAATAGACCGGTCGGTCAGCATTCTTGCCCCATCCATAGTCGGCAGGGTCATAGTTGGGCAGCTTCATGGCCACATGGTCACGGTCGTCAGCAATCTGGTTATACAGCTCACCCTTCTCCGGGTTCATGCGGTCGAGCCATTGCAGTCCCCAGTAGATCTCGTCCACGATGTCAGGAATGTCGTTGCTGCCCGGTGTTCCGTCAGCCTTATAGTGGTCAGCAAAGGCTGAGGGGTTCTGCATGTAGGCAAACATCATCTGGTAGATGGCGTTTGCCGACGTGGTGGTATATTGCAGCAGGTCGGCGGCATCGTGCCATCCTCCCCTCACGTCGAGGTGCTGTCCTTCCTTTGTGGGGTGGTTCTTTATTATGCCGTCCTTCTGGTGACAAAAGTCCTTGATGTATGGGTTCCATCCGCACCGTTGCTGTCGCATGTAGCGCAAGGTGAAATCGGCAGTGCCGTGATAGATCTGTCCGTTTATCGGGAACACGTCGGATCGGCAGTTGCCTACCTTAATATAATAGGTGCCTTGCAGGTCGAGCGTGCTGAAGCACAGACGGAACGTGGCCTTCATGTTGCCGAGCGGTCCCGTGGCTCTGACGTTGTCAGAAGAGAGCACCACCTTGTCGGTGAAAGCATCTCTTATCTCGAACGTCTTCACCTCGGGCGTGTCCTCACACATCATCACAGCCACCTTCGTGGCTTTCGGCAGGTAGCCCAGCTGGTTTATGCGTATCCACTCGCCAGCCTGAGCGTTAGCCACGGCAGAGAGAGCAAGGGCCAGCGTGGCCACTGCGTGTTTGAGCTTGTTTGTCATAACGGTCTTGTTGTCTTTTCAGGAAAATAGAAAGTTTAGGAGAATAGATTTTTATGGTGTTTTATCTCACCCACACGGTGTAATCGGCTTTTCGTGGCTTTGCCTGTGCAGGCTCGTTAAGCGCATAGCCGAGCGCCACATGGCCAATGCCCTCATAATCGCCTGTGATGCCCCATTGTGCGAGGAGCTGCTTGCCCTCTTCCGAAGCGAATACCTCGCGTGCGCGGTGTATCCAGCAGCTGCCCAGTCCCACGGCATGAGCGGCGTTCATGAGGTTGCCCATCACGAGGCTGCCGTCATAAAGATATGTGGGACGGCTGCGGTCGGCAAGCACGAGCAAGATCAGGGGTGCGCCGTAGAAGGGGTCAGATGTTACGCCCATGACCTCGGCGTTAAGCTGTGACAGACGGTCGCGCACCGCCTTGTTGGTTATCACCACGATGCGTGGCGACTGCATTCCTCTGCCTGTTGGCGCATATTCGCCAGCTTTCACCACCTCACTTATAAGTTGGTCTGTAGGCATGCGTGACGGGTCAAACGCCCTCACGCTGCGGCGTGTCTCAAGCACGTTAAGAGTTTCGTTCATATTGTTTGCTTTTTTTGTTTATCTCTCGCGAAATTACAAATAAATCTGTAATTCGGCAAGAAAATCTTGCCAGAATGCTTTATTCTGTGTATCTTTGCAAAAGCATTTGGTTCTCCACGCATCGTTGTGGTGCGGAGGAGCTAAGATGGGAATGCAGTGAGAGTCTGCAACTATACCCGTAGCTGTGTGTCCTTTGTATGAGGATAACCGACAGTGTCACTGGACGCAAGACCGTTTCAGACAGGTCTTGCTGAATGTCTGGGAAGACCGTGTTATCTTAAGGATGAAGTCAGAAGACCTGCCACTGCTGTAACGACAACCAAGGTGTCTGCGGGATTACGGACACAGAAATCATAAGACATGACATTATTGAAAAGAATCTGCCTGATGACGTGCCTTGTCATCAACCTGCTTGTATGTGCCGTGACGGCCAATGCACAGATCATGCGACAGCATGCCGACTCTACATACCACATCAAAGAGGTGGTGGTGAAGGGCAAGCGTGAGACCACGCCGCAACAGGTCATCTCACGGGCACAGATAGAAGCGCTGCCGTCAAGCTCGGTGGCTGACGCTTTGAAATATCTTGCTGGTGTGCAGATAAAAGACTATGGCGGACTGGGCGGTCAGAAGACCATAAACGTCAGGTCGCTCGGCTCGCAGCATGTGGGCGTATACCTCGATGGCGTGCGCATAACCAATGCGCAGAACGGCACCGTGGATCTCGGCAAGTATTCGTTGACAACTCTGGAGAGCGTGTCGCTCTTCAACGCCAACAAGACGGAGATGCTCATGATGGCCACCGAATATGCTTCGGCATCGACGGTGTATCTGCGCACGCACAGGCCCGACTCTACGTCGCTCACCGCCTCTTACCAGAACGGGTCGTTCGGCACGCATAAGCTGGCGGCATCATGCAGCTACAAGGACTGGGGCTTTATTGACGCCGCCTACACACGCACCAAGGGCAACTACCCCTTCTCCTACCACACGCAATATGAGGACACGACAGGCACGCGGCGCAACTCGGACATAACGATGTTCCGCATCGAAGGTTGTGCCTTCTGGAAGGGCTTGCAGTGGCATACCTATTATTTCAACTCTGTGCGCGGACTGCCGGGTGGAATAGTGCGGCGCCTGTCTGACACCTACACCGATGTGGGACGTGAGTGGGACCGCAACTTCTTCTCACAGCTCACCTACCGCGAAGAGTTTGGACGTCTCGGCTTGAGAGGCATCGTGAAATATGCCAACGACTACCTCCACTATCGCTCCGATTATCCTGAAAACATATCGGTGCACAGCAACAACAGGTATCACCAACAAGACGTTTATGGTGCGGCGGCGGCCTCTTTGCGCCTGGGACGCTTCGGGCTGTCGGCATCGACAGACCTCAGATGGTCGGATCTGACAACCGATGTGAAGAATTTTCATTATGTCTACCGCATGGACAGCAAGACATCGCTGTCGGCGTTTTACAGCCATAACGGACTGAACGTCAACCTCAGCGGCCTCTACACCCACGTCAGCGACCACACCTATGGCACGACGAAGCCCCTGAGCAAGATGACATGGAACGCCTTGGCTTCTTACACTACTGGTCCCTGGACGCTGCGCACGTTCTATAAGAGCGTGTTTCGCGCACCGACGCTTAACGACCTCTACTACACGTTGGTGGGAAACCGTAACCTGAAGCCAGAGTATACGAAGCAGTTTGATGTGGGCGTGGTCTACAAGACCGACGGTCTCGACCTGCAAGCCGACTTCTATTATAACCATGTGGAGGACCGCATAGTGTGTCTGCCGCTGAAAGGGTCGTACCAATGGACCATGCTCAATTATGGCTACACGCGCTGCATGGGTGTGGACGTGACGATGAACGCCCACTATAAGGCCCACTCGCTCCTGTTTACAGGCACGTTCCAAGACGACCGCAACAGGACGAACCCGAAGGAGGATGCTTATAACGACTACATTGCCTATAGTCCGAAATGGTCCTTCACCGCCGTCTATTCGTTCCTCTACAAGGGTTGGACAGCTTCGTTGAGCCACATGTTTGTGGACAAGCGCTATTGGACGGCAGAGAACGCCATCGATGACCCGCTGAAGGCATACAACTGTACCGACGTGAAGGTGGGCTACAACTTTCTTCGCCATTACACCGTTGAGGCCGAGTGTCAAGACCTCTTCGACGTGAGATATGAGATGATTCAGCGATGGCCCATGCCCGGCAGACGATTTGCGGTGACGTTTAAATATAAAATGTAACAACTCTCGAAAAACAGAGGAGAGAAAGCCCAAGAAGGGATAACAGATTTTTAAAGCGGAGAAAACAGACTTTTAAAGCATAGATAATGTTTTTCAAAGCATAGATAATGTTTTTCAAAGCATAGATAATGTTTTTCAAAGCAGGGACAGCAAACAATAAAAGCAGAGATAACGATATGATAAAAAAACTCTTATATATAATTATGGTGGCGCTGCTCGCCTCATGTGGAAGCGACGACCCAAGCCCTTCACCTGGAGGAGAGCCTGACGAGCCAGGAGGAGAGACGCGGCCAACATTGCTTGGCGAGAACCTCATTGTCTGTAATGAGGGCAACTGGCAGTCGGACAACGGGCAGCTGTCGTTCTATGACGGCACAACGGGCGTGATGACCAACAAATGGTTCCGCAAGGTGAACGGCTCAAAGATTGGCGACACGCCAAACGACATCTTGCATGTCAACGACACGCTGATAGCCATCACCGTCAACTGGTCCAACATCATACAGTATATCCATCCCGACGGCACGGCTTGCGGAGCAACGGAAAACGTGCCCAACAACCGCCGCATGTGTAGCGACGGGAGGTATCTTTATGTCACGTCTTACGCCCACAAGTGTGGCTCACAGACTTTCACCCGTGGCTATGTGGCGAAGATAGACCTCAAGACCAAGGATGTGGTGGCCACCTGTGAGGTGGGGTGGGAGCCTGAAGGCATACGCCTCTACAAAGGGGTGCTCTATATTGCCAACACTGGCGGCTACTCGTTCAGCGAGACCACCCACGACCATGAGACCACCGTGTCGCTCGTTGACAGCGAGACGATGACGCTCATCCGCAACATCGACACTGGCTGCATAAACCTCTATGGTGAGATATCGCAGGCGGGCAGGTATCTGTGCATCAACTCGTGTGGCGACTATTATGACGTGAAGCCACGCATGCTGATCTTCGATTGCGAGACCAACACCTTCAACGTGCTCGATTTCCCCTGCACCTACAACACCACCGATGGCAAGCTGTTCTATGTGGTGGGATCGGAATATTCTTATTACACCAACGAGTATAAGTATTATCAGCGAACCATCAACCCAGCAACGATGGAGGTGAAGGAGGGTGTGGTCAACGATGTCGTGACAAAGAAGCTGAGCGAGCTGACATCGCCCTACGAGATCTACATCTCGCCTTACACACATAACATCTATTTCACCGATGCAGGAAGCTATGCCTCTGCCGGCTATCTTTATGGCTACACCATGAAGGGTGAAGAGCTGTTCAAGCCGCAGAAGGTGTATATCAACCCCGCGCACATCTTGGCTCTGCCTGTGTATGGGAAATAAAGAAAAGGAAGAAAACAAAAAAGTTATGATAAAAAATGTTCTTACATCAATGTTTTTAGCCACGGCGATGGGTGTGTCGGCACAGACGCAGCAGGTCACCGTGGTGGAGCTGCATCCCGCCCCGGGACAGTTTGTCAACACGCTCCCTGCTGCCACAGCCGAGACAACGCACGAGGAGGTGTGTGAGGCGGCTACGGAGAGCCTGGCTGACGAGGAGCTGATTCACCTCGGAACCTACGGAGGCTACATCACCGTTCAGTTTGACCACCCCGTGCAGAACAAGAAAGGGTCCGACTTCCGCATCCTCGGCAACGGGTTCTATGCTGCCGCCGACCCTGTCTACGGCAGCGAGACCATTGGCGGCAGCTTCGAACCGGGCATTGTGTATGTGGGCGTGGGCGATGACGTGAACACCTGCAAGTGGTATGAGTTGGCAGGTTCCGAATATTACGCCTCTGAGATTCACGACTTCTCCATAACTTACCACAAACCCACGGCAGAGAGTGGTGACCATAAGCAACCGTTCTCCACCTTCGACAACTACATCAAGTGGGAGGCGACATGGACAGCGAAGGATGGCACGAAGCGCGACTCGACAGGCTATCACATGAAAAACTCGTTTCATAAGCAGACCTACTGGCCGCTGTGGGAGGAGGGTGAGACGCTGACGTTCAAGGGTGGCAAGCTCCCTAACAACGCCATTGACCAGTCGGGCAAAGGCTCCTATTGGGTGCTCTACCGCTATGCCAAGGATGCTTATGGCTATGCCGATGCCTCGCTGAACAAAGACCAATATTCGACGTTCGACATCGACTGGGCTGTTGATGAACAAGGCAACCATGTGGACCTCACGGAGATCAACTACATTAAGGTGGTGACTGGCATCTTCCAATATTGTGGCTGGCTGGGTGAGACCTCAACAGAGGTTGCTGGCTTCGTTGACCTGCACCTCGTGCCGGGCTATGACGATGACCCGATAATCATTCCTGTGAAGCAGCGTCCCACGGGTGTCGCTTCCGTGCGTGCTGACGGCAAGGACGATGTGCGCTATTATGACCTCACGGGTCGTAGGGTGGTGAACCCCACGCGCGGCATCTACATAAGCAACGGAAAGAAGATAATGATAAAATAGGAAATGTCGTTATCGATTTTTTAGATAAGAAAACGTATTACATTAAAACATTAAATTATTTTTATGAGAAAATTTTTTACTCTTGCAGCATTGTGCCTCGCAGCACTGTGTGCCAACGCACAGGATGAGGCTGGTTACACCATCCGCACACTGACATTTGAGGATGCCGACTTTAAAGGTGACAACCCTACGTTCGGCGGCGAAAAAAGCTGGTCATCGCTGATTGATGAGCCTCAGTATGGCGGCACATTGCTTTATGGCACAGGCAATGGCGTCAGCTCTGAAGAAGAGGCTTACAAGTGGACAGACGAAAACAACACATTGCTCTCAAACACACTCTCTGAGGGTTATAGCACATGGTGCTATTATTGCGGTGGTCACGCAATCTCCAACTATGCTTCTGCTGACATTGAAACCTATGGCGACTTCAATTCGCAGCTTACCATTTATAAGAAGAGCGACAACATGGAGCTTGTGCGCACAGGTGGAGGACACAACGGTTCTGACAACTTTGCTGTTCATTTCGGCTATGCCGACAACTCAGGTTTTGGCCTTACCGAGGCTTCTCTTCCTGCATTAAAATTTGCCGACGGCACAGCAAGGGTGATCGACCACATGTATGTCAACAGCATCTGCTATGCGCTCAACTGCTACATGAACGGCAATGGCCTTACCGCAAAGATTGGTCCCGACGACTGGGTGGCTATCGTGGCAACAGGCTACAATGGTGACGAGAAGACGGGCGAGGCAAAGATCTACCTCTGCAACGGTCCTGAGAACATTGTTACCGACTGGACAAAGTTTGATCTCTCGGGTCTTGGCAAGGTTACAAAGGTGACGTTCAACGTGAAAGGCTCAAGCGACAACGGCTATGGCTTCTCACAGCCCGCCTACTTCGCTTATGACGATGTTGCTGTGCGCTTCGATGTCTCTACTGGCATCAACAGCATACAGACCACCAACGGCAATAAGACAACCAAGCCTACCGACAACGCCTACTATGACCTTCAGGGTCGCCGCATCAACGGTCCTCAGAAGGGCATGTATATCCACAACGGAAAGGTTTATGTGAAATAATTCAAAAAGCGGGGAATGAAAGAATGCTTTCACTCCCCGCTTTTTGAATTTTGAGTTTTGAATTTTGAGTTTTGAATTGTTGCGGCTTTGCCGCAATTAGGAATTTTGAATTTTGAATTTTGAATTGTTGCGGCGGCTGCCGCAATTTTGAATTTTGAGTTTTGAATTTTGAATTGTTGCGGCTTTGCCGCAATTAGGAATTGTTCAGTTTTGAATTAGGAAAATCAAAATTCTTTAATTCAAAATCGGCTGAAAGCCGATAATTCAAAACTCAAAACTCAAAATTCAAAACTGCGCGAAGCGCTTTGCGCTTCGCGCTTAAAACTCCATCCCAGCCTATGCGTCACTCCTTTTCTTCCCAGTGAGCGCACGATGTAGACACCATCGGGAAGGTCTTTAACGTTTATCTTTGTGCCATTGTATGGGCGTGTTGCCACAATGCGGCCGTAGATGTTTTCGATGGTTATAAACTGAGCATCAAGGGTGGAACCCTTGGGCGGCACCGTTATGAAGGAGTTGTCGCATGGGAGCAAGGGGTTGGTGGCGAGAGCTGCTGCTCCATAACCCGCTGCTGCTCCATAACCTGCTGCTGCTCCTTTATCCATTGAAGCGGTAGCATCGTAACCAGCCAGGTCATAGCCTGTTGGTTCTATGCCTTCCTGCTGCAAGGGTGCGCTCTCGTTGCCGTAGCGGTCGGTTGCTGTTATGGCATAATGGCGTGAAGGGTCTGTGGGGATGGCAAGTTGCCAATGTTGCAGACGTGTGGCTATGAGATTCTCTGCCTTTTCCGTGTTTACGGGGTAGGAGCGTGACGAGTAGACGTTGTAGCGTGTCATCACCGTGTCGCGGTCGGCAGGTGTCCATGACAGCACGCTTGTGGTAAGCCCGTCTTTTCCTTTTGCTTCTTCGGTTGTTATGGTGAGCGCCGATGGGGTGGCGGGTGTCTTTGCCCGCTCCCATGTCATCGGTGGGATGAGGGCTGGCGTGCGGTCAAAGCGCGATGCGAAACTGTAGATGCCCTTGGTGTTGTCGGTGAAAAACTTGGAGCGGAAGAAGGCGTGTCCCATGCCGTAGGAGCGCAGCACCTCCATCTCGCGTGTAATGTCGATGAGGGGCCAGTTTTTCTCGCGTGGCGACATGAAATAGATGCCGAGGCCCGGTGCTATGATGCGGCCGTGGCTCTGCTCTGCCCAGTCGATGGCGAAGGGGTAGAAATGGTTGTCGCGAAAATACATCATGGGGAACAGCTCGTCCATCAGTCCGTCGCGCAGCCATCCCTGTGCATCCTGGCACACCCTGGTGTAGGCGTTCCAGCCGTTACTGCAATAGCGTGACAGGTCGTCGGCCTTGCCTATGGGTGAGCAGCTCATCTTTACCCATGGCTTCAGGGCCTTAACCTTCATCGACACCTTGCGCACGATGTTGGTGATGAAGCGGCGTCCCTGTTCGCGGCTCACCTTTATGTTCCATGTCTCGGGATAACGAATGTAGTCGAGGTGTATGCCGTCGATGTCGTAGCGACGGGTTATCTCGTCACACAGACGAGCAATATAATCGGCTGTGCCTTGCTTCTCAGGATCCATGAAGCCGTCGGGGCCAATCTTCTTTATGAGCTTGGGGTAGCGTCGGCGCAACGTGCGGCATCCTAACCCGTCCCATTTGCCCACGGGTATGGCGACCACCCATGCGTGTAGCTCCATGCCACGATGGTGACACTCGTCGATGGCAAACTTGAGCGCGTCATATCCCGGACTCTTGCCCGGACATCCCGACAGGCATCCGTCCCATGGCTCCAGCTGCGAGGGATAGATGGTGGTGGCGCGTATGCGTGTCTGCAACAGCACGGTGTTGATGCCTGCTTGCTGCAAGCGGTCGAGGATGTGGCGCATCTCTTGCTTCTGCTTCTCTATGGACCGTGCCGACTGGGCGTAGCTGTGGGGCCAGTCAAGTCCGCCGATCGTGGTGAGCCATACCGCTCTCACCTCATGCTTGGGTTGAGGCCCACTAAACGTTGCTGTCTGTGCCTTGGCTGTGACTGAGAACAGTGAGCAAACGATAATGCTCCACATTGCAAGCACCGTTAACGTGTGCCATGTCGTTTTCTTTTCTTTCATATCGTGCAAAATTAATGAAAAAAAGACGAAACCCTTGCGTTTTTGTCATAAATAAAAATTTTTATCTGATGCCTTGGGGTAAGGATAAGCCCGTTGCTGTTTTAACCAAAGCTCATTGCCGTTTATATAAAAGAAAGGTGGTGTGTCAGAAACGCTTTAGGGACATTTCCCTTAAAGTGTTTTGACGCACCACCTTTTTTCTGTCTTAAACGATTTTTATCGTTCTTTTGCTTCTGTCTTTACTCCCACACGCTGTTGGTTGTTATGTCTGACTGCAAGGGATCATTCTGTTCCGACTGCTCGTCTGCAAACGAGAATGGATCTTTCTTGGCCATACCCCAATCAACCTCAGCAGGTTCTTGACGGCTTGCTGATTGCAGCATGTCTTCTGAGAGGTTTGTGTTCAATATCTCTATCTGAGGCTTAATATATCTTTTCATTGTAGTCGTGTCTTTTTATTATTTTACAATCACTTTCTTGCCATTCATGATGTAGAGACCCGGAGCTGTGGGACGCTGAACTTTAACACCCTGCAAGGTGTAGCAGCCGTTGTTGCTGTTCTTCTTCACATCAGAAACGCTGTTGATGCCTGTCACGAAATCGAAATCGGTGTCGAAGATCATGCCGAAATTGGGGCTGAGCTTAACATCTGCCACTTGAACGTCTTCCTTGCTGCCTGTGAGCTGCAAGTTGTAATCGACAACATCTTTAGAAAGCTGCAGGTAAGCATACTCTTTTTGGATGTTTCCCTTCAAACGGAAGAAACCGAGGTAGTCTTTATCGCCAGCATCGCCATTAAGTTGGTCTTTAAGACCTGGTTCTCCTGCATCCTTCAGCGCCTTGCCTGTCTTGGTGTTAGAGAACCAGTTGAGAGCGAAGTTGCGGTTTACATACTTGTTTTCTGCCTCATCGAAATCGCCCTCTGATACAAACATACCGTCGGTTGACAGACCTACGAGGTAGTTGTTGAATTTTTTATCCGTATAATTCTTTACCCAAAGGTCTTCTTGTTTTGTTGCAAAACCATCCCATTTAGAAACGAGGTTAACCTTAAGCTCGTCTGCGGTCACTTTTGTGCCGTCGGCTACGAGCACTACGCCCATCTCAGCAGGAATGTACTTGATCTCGCGCAGCTTCATCACGCCTTGTGACTCCATCATATCACTATTTTTTCCATCGGCATAGCTGTGAACAACATAAGCCTTTACCTTACCGTCAGCGGGCAGATCCCAGCTGGCGTTAGAACAATATGTGCGGATAAACTTGTTCTTTGAACGCTTGATAATAACAGGGTTCTCCTTGTAGAAGATCAGACGGTATGTGCTCGTCGTGACGTTGAAACGCACCATATAATATGTATACGCGTCATCGTCAACCTTTGGGTTAAGAGCCTGCTCGCCGTTGCAAAGAGTATTGCCGTTAGAGCCTGAGAGGTTAATACAACCATACTGTGCTGTGGCGTCATACTCGTCCTGTACCTGAGCACGGGCAATGTAGTTCCATCTGCTGTTTGCGTCATAAGGAGATGTCGGTGTCCATGTTAAATCTTTATTTTTGTACAAATAAGCAGGAGCAAATGCGAACCAAAGGTTTGAAGCTTTATTTCCTTCCCATCTGATTACGCTTGTGTAGACAACGCTATCGGTCTTGTTTGTGATAGGGTTGATATATACTTTGCGCTCCATCTTCTGAGCTTTTTTGGCAGCAGGATCAGTAGTCTCTATGTCTTTTATATAATCTTTACCAGTCAATGCACCGATAAGGTAGAAATCCTCGGTCTTTGCATTATAGCTTGGGTTGTGAGCTTTATAAACTTCCGACATAGATTCGTTTACATACAACGAAAGCGACTTGCCCTTAACATAGTGAGAGATGTTGTTATTGGCGCCAGAAGTTGTTTTGGTTGTTGTCTTAATCTCACCACCGAGGTTAAGAGCCACTGTGTAAGACACACCGCTACCTTTGGTGATGATGAAAGCATTCTTATTCCCATGCTCGTTAACGACAAACGACTCTGACTTGTACGATTTTATAGATGAGAACTTTGCATCTGTTGGCTGCAACTCCTTGTCACCAAATGTGCTTCCATCTACTGCTGGGTTAAGAGTGTAGCTGTGGTCGGTTTTCTTTCTTGCATAGATGCGGATTTTGTCGCCAGCCTTGCCAAGCAGCCACTCATCTTTGAAGCCTACAGTTGAGAGGTCTGTAGAATAAGGCATAGTTGCATTACGCTCTTTACGGAAACGCGACTCGCTGAACGGCAACACCTTTTCTGTAGTGCCGTAAGAAAAAACTAATTCATAATTTTTGGCTTTACCTAATCCATCATCTCCTTTGTCCTTGTATTTAATGGTTTTTTTCTCGGCATCAAAAGTGAAGGTGTATGAATGTCTTGCTTCTAAGGTCGCATACCAATAGTTATCTGATACAGACTGCTCCATTCCTGCCTCTGTTGACAAATCCAGCTTATAACCATTTATGTGGTCACCTTCTATTTCAACATCTTCATCTTTGGGATGATAAGCTTTGGCTTTGGTGTTGTCGTTTGTTCCAATGCGGAAACGGAAATCGCAATCACCTGCTTTGTCGTTGTTGACGGTGTAAGAATAAATCTTGTTGTCTGTTGTTGTCAACTTGTAACCTTTATTGTTATCATCGCTCCATTGGTCGTTTAGAAGCTTGCCAATCAGATAATAAGAAGCGGTTGGGGGGGGTAGAACCTCCATTCTGGTCTGCCCACACTCTATGCTCACTTGCATTAGCCCCAAAGGAGATGTGGAGAACGATGTAGTCGTATTCGCTTTTGTTGAATTTCAACAACCAAGCGCAACTGTTATTTCCTTTATTCACATTTGTTTTTGCACCACCAACTGTAAGTTGCAGTCTGTCTGTTTTGGGGCGATACTGGTCGTCACCAGTAACATTAAATCCGAAGAAGATGTTTTCTTCGTCTGTTGATGTTAGCTTAATGTAATACTCTTCTGTGCCAGGCACTTGTGTTAGGCGATGCGCATCGATATTAGTGGCCCAATTACCTTTTACCCCATTCACCGTGTTTCCAGTGAGAAGGTACACATTTTTGCTTGCCATTACCCTTGGCGAGAACGCAAAGAGCAACAGAAGCGTTGTTAATAAAGTAAGTAATTTTTTCATACTTCACATTCTTTTAGTTATTGTTATAATATATTGTTTTTTCTGATTTTCTCATTCGTGTTGGGGCGTTTTGAATTTCCCGTTAGTGTTGTAACCATTTTGATTTCAAATCATACGTTTTGTTTTCTGTATTCTCAATCTTTGTGGTTCTATTGATTTTCATAGGGCCCCTTCCTGTGTTGAGAGTCGGGTCGCTATTCAAATTTTTTTAATTTGGTTATTTTACGTTTTTATTTTCTTTATGCAAAATTATTTCAGTTTTTTGACATGACAAAGATGTGGGTAGGAAAAAGTGATGATAAAGATGCGCAAACGTTTTCATCAGTGTAAATAACTTGCGTAATGTTGTTGCGTCTCAGATATATTTTGTAATTTTGCATGTCAATTTAAAACCTACAAGTCGTTTCTTGTAAGAAAACGTTATAAAAACGTGGGCGGTGACGATAATTGAAAACGAGACAACAATAATTTTTAAAAAAATGATATCTTTCACTCTCAGCTTGTTAGCATTGATCGTAGGCTATCTGGTCTACGGAAAGTTTGTAGAACGAGTGTTCGGCCCCGATGACCGCCCCACGCCCGCTGTGTCAAAAGCCGACGGCATCGACTATGTGGTGTTGCCAGGCTGGAAAATATTTATGATCCAGTTTCTTAACATCGCTGGCACAGGCCCCATCTTCGGCGCCATCATGGGCGCATGGTATGGTCCTGTGGCTTATCTGTGGATCGTGCTTGGCTGCATCTTTGCAGGAGCTATGCACGACTATATGAGCGGCATGCTCTCCCTTCGCAACGGCGGCGTTGGTCTGCCCGAGCTTGTGGGCAAGTATCTTGGCAATCGCACAAAGAAGGTAAACCTTGTGTTCACCGTGTTGCTGCTCATGATGGTGGGCGTGGTCTTTGTGTACAGTCCGGCAATCATTCTCCACGGCATCGGCGGTTCCGTGATGATGTGGATAGTTATCATTTTTATCTATTACATCATTGCCACCATGCTCCCCATCGACAAGATCATAGGCAAGGTCTATCCGCTTTTCGCCTTCTCCCTCTTGTTCATGGCTGTGGCGCTGATGATAGGTCTGTTTGTGAAGATGCCGCAGCTGCCAGAACTGTGGAGCGACCTCAGCAAGAGCAATCTCAACAGCACCACAACGTGGTTAGGCACAGAGAGTTACATGTCTAAGAACCCGCTGTTCCCATGCCTCTTCCTCACCATCGCCTGTGGAGCCATCAGCGGCTTCCACGCCACACAGAGTCCGCTCATGGCCCGCTGCATGAAGAGTGAGCGCTACGGTCGCCCCATCTTCTACGGCGCCATGATAACCGAGGGCATCGTGGCTCTCATCTGGGCCACCGTGTCGATGTATTTCTTCTATTATGGCGGTTGGCGCGAGGTTGTGCCTGCTGCTGTGGCCGACCAGTTCATAGCACAAGCCGATGGCGGCAAGTCGCTCATCCAGTTCTTCTCCGCTCCCGAGGTCGTGGAGCATGTGTGCTCAGGATGGCTCGGCATGTTTGGTGGCTTGTTGGCACTTCTCGGTGTTGTGGCAGCACCTATCACCAGTGGCGACACCGCCTTCCGTAGCGCCCGTCTTATCGTTGCCGAGGCGTTGGGCATAGACCAGCGTGCCATACGCCGCCGTCTCTATGTCTGCGTTCCGATGTTCGTTGCTGCCGTGCTCTTGCTTGTGTGGCAGATGGAGAACCCTGACGGCTTCAATGTTATCTGGCAATATTTTGGTTGGGCGAACCAGACGCTCAGCGTGTTCACCCTGTGGACGCTCACCGTCTATCTCGTGGAGCAGAAGAAACGTTATGTCATGACGCTCATCCCCGCCCTGTTCATGACCACCGTGTGCTCAACGTTTATCTTCGTGTCAAACCAGGCGTTCGGTCTGCAAGGATGGGTTGGCTATGGTCTTGGTCTCGCTGTCTTTGCCGTGGCTATAATATGGTTTGTTTGGTGGAAGAAGCACGCCACTGTGTGAAAAAAAACAGAATAATAAGCTAAAATATAATTTTCTGCCCTTTCGGGCGTTATATATAATAAGGTGAGGCGACATGCACTGGTGACATGCCGCCTCATTGATGTTTACACCTTATTTTAAACAAGAAGATTTTAAACAAGAAAGATAAGTATGATAAAGAAACTTTACGCATTGGTTGCCGCGCTGATGGTGTCGGTAGCCGCAAACGCACAGTTTGAGCAAGGAAAAATTTATATGAACGGTTCGCTCACTGGTCTCAACATGAGCTACAGCGGCAACACAAAGTTTAACATGGGTGCATCGGGTCAGATGGGTTACATGGTGGCCGATGACTGGCTCGTTTACGGATCGCTGGCTTATAACCACTATGGCTCAAAGGATATCAGCGACACCTACTCGTTTGGTGTTGGCGGCCGCTACTACATTGAGCAGAACGGCATCTATCTCGGCATGAACTGCAAGCTGGCTCACGCCAAGGGTTACACCGATGTGATGCCTGGCTTCGAGGTGGGCTATGCTTACTTCCTCAGCCGCACCGTGACCCTTGAGCCTGCCATCTACTATGACCAGTCGTTCAAGAGCCACAGCGACTATTCGACCGTTGGCTTCAAGGTGGGTATCGGCGTTTATCTGTTCAACGACTAACGGCCACTGATGATAGAACAAAACTATCCCTCACAGCTTCTCGACGATGCTGTGGGCGAATTGTCAAAGTTGCCTGGCGTGGGACGTAAGACAGCCCTGCGCCTGGCACTCTTCTTGTTGAGGCAGAGCACCGACAGCGTCGACGCGTTTGCCGGAGCGATAAGCAAGATGCGGCATGAGGTGCGCTATTGTCGTGTGTGTCACAACATCAGCGACACCGACATCTGTCCCATCTGCGCCAACCCCAAACGCGACACTCGCACGATATGTGTGGTGGAGAACATTCGCGACGTGATGGCGGTGGAGAACACGCAGCAGTATGGCGGCCTCTACCATGTGCTCGGTGGCGTAATCTCGCCCATGGACGGCGTGGGACCTTCAGACCTTGCCATCGACTCGCTCGTGGAGCGTGTGGCAAGCGGCGAGGTGGAGGAGGTCATCCTGGCACTCAGTCCGACGATGGAGGGCGACACCACCAATTTCTTCATATCGCGTAAGCTCGCACCTTATGATGTGAGGATAAGCGTCATCGCGCGTGGCATCTCCGTGGGCGATGAGCTGGAGTATACCGATGAGGTGACGCTTGGACGTGCCATCATCAACCGAACAGAAATGAAAAATGACAAATGAAACGTACACAACACATCCTTTTCATAAGTGCCGTTGTGCCTCTCACCATAGTGGCGTTGGCTGTCGTGCTCTTTGAGACCGACCTTCTGCCCTGTGGCGTGCTCCGAGGTCAACAGGTCGACTTCGAGTTTGTGGCAGCGGTGGCGATGGAGATCCTTACCATCGCCTTCATTCCTCTGGCCTTGAAACTCTTTAAGCTGCGTGCTGTGGCTAAGCGTCTGCGCACACCCCAGGCCTTGCTCTGCCTTGGTTCTCTGCGTCTGGCCATGCTCACGGTGCCCATGGTTGTCAACACCCTGCTTTATTATCTTTTCATGAATGTCGCCTTTGGCTATCTGGCCATTATCCTGGCGCTGTGCATCTTCTTCGTGTTCCCGTCAATGTCGCGCTGTGAGGCAGAGGTTGGCATGGGTGGAGATGAAGAGGGGCTTGGCGATGCAGCCGGCGAACCGACCGATGCAGCCGGCAATCATGCCGATGCAGCCGGCGAGCTTGGCGACAACAATGAAGGCAAGTCAGCACTTTAACACGCTTTTCCATTGAAACTCTCTGTAATTATTGTCAACTACAACGTTAAGTTTTATCTCGAGCAATGTCTGTTGTCGGTCTTTAAGGCTACAAAAAACATTGCTACGGAGGTGTTTGTTGTTGACAATCACTCGCGCGATGGATCGGTCGACTATCTCACCGACCGCTTTCCTTCAGTCAACATTATAAGCAGTAACCACAATCTCGGTTTTGCACGCGCCAACAACATTGCCATCCGACAATGTTCGGGCGACTATGTGCTGTTGCTCAACCCCGACACCATCGTTGGCGAGAACGCTCTCGACGAGGTCGTGGCTTTCATGGATGCCCATCCTAAGGCAGGAGGGGTAGGGGTGTGTATGCTCAAGGTAGACGGCACACCTGCCATGGAGTCGCGCCGCGGCTTCCCAACACCGCTAACCGCCTTCTACAAGATGAGCGGTCTGTGTGCTCGCTTTCCCAAGAGCCGTCGCTTCGGCCATTATTATATGGGTTACCTGCCGTGGAGCAGCGCCGAGCGCATAGAGGTCATCAGTGGGGCTTTCTGCATGGTGCGTCATGAGGCACTCGACAAGATAGGGTTGCTTGATGAAGATTTCTTTATGTATGGCGAGGACATAGACCTGTCGTATCGTCTGCTTAAGGGGGGCTATGAAAACTGGTATGTGCCGGCCCGCATTCTCCATTATAAGGGTGAGAGCACGCATAAGTCGTCGTTTGCTTATGTCCATGTGTTCTACGATGCCATGTTCATCTTCTTCCGAAAACATTATGGCCACTTGTCCTTGCTCTTCAGTGTGCCCGTCAAGGGTGCCATCTTGGTCAAGGCCACGGCAGCTCTGTTTAAGATGCTGATTGGACGTGTGCGAAAGAGCCTGGGCTTTTTCAGCCGTAACAGGGTGGCAACAACGTCTTATGTCTTCATTGGCTGTAACGATGCTCTTGAGCGTTGTCGCAAGATAGCGCGCAAGAAAGATCTCGATGCCACGTTCCATGAAGGCACGGCGGAGAGCTTGCCCCGTGGACATGTGGACATGCCGATGCCTAAGGGCGATGTGGTGGCGGTCTATGATGTCTGCTCTTATAGCTATGAACAGATCTTCGACATCTTTGCCAACGACGACAACAAGGACGTGGGCATTGGAACTTTCGACAAGACAACAGGCACAATCATAACATGTGAGGAGGTGCTGAGATGAACAGGGATGAGAAAAAAGATATAAGCCTTCAAGAGGATATAAGCCTTAACGCTGAAAAGGGCCTTAGCGCTGAAAAGGGCCTTAATGCTGAAAAGAGCTTTAACGTTGAAACGACCATGGCTGTTGTTCGTCTCCGAGCAATGGAACCCGAAGACCTCGATGCTCTCTACCGCATAGAGAACGACCGCGACGTGTGGGATGTGGGAGAGAACAACGTGCCTTATTCGAGATACATCTTGCACGATTACATTGCCAACGCCTCGGCAGATATTTATGCCGACAAGCAGGTGCGCATGGTTGTGGAGAACAAAGAAGGCCAACTGGTGGGCGTTGCCGATGTGGTGAATTTCTGTCCATCTCACGCAAGGGCAGAGGTGAGCATCGTCATTTGTCGCGAACACCGGAAAAAAGGCTATGCAAGGGCTGCGATAAGGCAAATTATGGAGTATGCTCTTCGTACGCTTCATCTCCATCAGCTCTATGCCGTTGTGCGTGAGGATAATATGCCGTCTCTGAATCTGTTCTCGTCACTTGGCTTTAAGAGCCAAATGGTGCTTGAAGACTGGCTTTTCGATGGCAAAGACTACCATAATGCGGTGGTAATGCGATTTTTTTTGTAAAAAAGTTGTCGAAAAATTTGGTTGGTAACTAAAAAATGTCTACCTTTGCACTCGCTAAAACGAAATGACGCGATTTGAATGGTGCGTTAGTTCAGTTGGTTAGAATACATGCCTGTCACGCATGGGGTCACGAG
>OLFV01000442.1_pt1 | contig 49197 bp, 39 predicted proteins | sample 1605551 | NCBI WGS metagenome assembly OLFV01 (sample SAMEA3888922, study PRJEB22519) | human gut metagenome | biome: human gut; feature: human-associated habitat; material: faeces | place: Denmark | collected 2011 | reverse complement strand
GCACTGCCCTCGGCGGTCTGATGGAGAAGCCTTATAAGGATATTGAGCTGACCGAAAAGAGTGAGCTGGCGGAAGCGTAAAAAAAGGCTCCCCTCGGGGGGAGCTGTCACCCGATAGGGTGACTGAGAGGGGTCTGCTGTTTCCACGCTTACGAATAGCGTTAGGCTTGGCGAATCCCCTCTCCGCCTCGACAAGCTCGGCACCTCTCCCCAAGGAGAGGCTATCTTCTACCGAACTTTTATCAACATGACACAAAGGAGCAATCACCCATGGAAAAATCTTTACAACTCGTCTTTAAAAACGCCGCAGGCAGCACCAAAATCATCACCATCTCCAACCCCAAAGAAAACCTCACCAAAGCCGAAACCGACGCAGCCATGCAAAAAATCGTCGCAGCCAACGTTTTCAACACCGTCGGCGGTGACTTGGTACAAGCTGTTGAAGCTCGTGTTGTCAATCGTAACGTCCAAGTTCTGGCGTAAAAAGCACTAAGGAGTGATCCTCATGGAATTTGACAGACTTCTCTCCGCTGCAGCGGATTATGGTTTCCCCATGCTCGTCAGCTCGTATCTTCTGGTCCGTATGGAAGGCAGAATCGAAAAGCTGAGTGCCAATATAGACACCTTAACCCGTGTGCTGCAGGAAAGACTTGTGATGCAATTTCCATATGTACAACAGTAAAATAGTATATACAAGCAAAAATATACTAAAGAACTAATCATATGGCACAAGGGCTGTCGTACCTAGCAGTACGGCAGCCCATCTTTATAGAAAAGGAAAATAATATGCGCTATAAAATAATCACCTATACTCTCTTTCTTCTCTTTGCACTCGGTCTTATCGGCATAGCCTCCATAGTCAGCGCACAAGCGAGGCCTGCCAGCACCTATACAGCATATGTGGTACGCATTATAGATGGTGATACCATCCATGTACGCGACATAACAGGAGAAACCCACCGCATCCGCCTTGCTATGATAGATGCACCGGAAAGAGAGCAGCCCTTTGGTACGGAAGCAACAAAAAAATTAAGCGAACTGTTACGCCAAGGCACAGTCCGCTTGAAGGTGAAGTGTATTGATAAGTATAACCGTGAAGTTGCTTTTGTATATTGCGAAGGAAAGGACGTGAGCGCCGAAATGCTGAAGGAAGGCATGGCACTGCATTACCACATAAACTTCGATAAATGCGAAATGTATGATAAATTTGAGGCAGCAGCCAAGCGCTGCCATAAAGGCTTATGGTCACAGGAAAAAATTGAAAAGCCTTGGGATTATCGCCAAAATCTTGCTAAAAGGAGACAAAGCAATGTTCATAAAGACCTTTTCCAAGCCTGATTACCCATCCGATCTGGAGCTGACGGACAACACGCTCGATGAAATTGCTTACGAATATAACCATTGGGATTACATGAACCGCTTCCCTGATTACATCAACAGCGATACCATTACCAGCCTTGTTTACGAAACCGGTGACTGGTACTTTTATACTAATGATAAATACGTAGACCATTACTTTGTCCTGGCCTTTGTCAACTGGTCCAAAATGCCGGTCATCCTTTCCATGTGCGAAACGGAAGCAGAAGCGCAGGAGCATATAAGGCTACTGGCTATAGAACTGAACAATAAATAATAAAATGCTCCGCCTACCCTAAAAAAAGAGTAAGCGGAGCATTTTTATTGTTGAAAAAAGGATATTTTAAGAAATAAAATATATCAAGCAGTCTGCAAAAGTTGCTGCATCTGTGCTAGGAGTTTAGACATGAATCTCTCATACTTGGTTGATTGTTTGTTTCACTTCTATTGTACCAAGTTTTGATGCTTTACGCATTTTTTATCTTCTGAAATATGCAGAGCAAGTGGACAGATCATGATCTGGTGGAGTACTGTATTCGCGAGAATTATCTCAGCAATCTGGCATTATTGTTGACAAAATTAAGTTAAGTAACTACCCAACCAATTATTTATCTGCCGTATTACTCAGATAAATTATATGATAAACGCAAGCAGGATAAACTATCTTCAAATTTGTCCTGCTTATTTTTTTGCGTTAGGAGGTGAATAAAACGACAAAAAAAGCCATTAGTATAGTGAGAACACAAAAACAACCGCTTAAGCACTTTCCCCAAGCACCCAAGCGGTCATTCACAGCCTTATTCACTTCTCATACTTAAATTCAAACACGCCAAAGCCCTTTCCCTGCGTCAGATGACTTACGTCATTCAGGCGGAACACAGCATGCTCATGCCATTTGTTAATCCCCAGAACAGTTACGCTGGCAGGCTGCACATCAACCGAAAAGTTAAACGCCGCCACCTGCTGCATATCCATTCCCAGCCAACGGAAAATAATATTCTGAATCGTTCCCTTATGCGCAACAATCAGCAGATTTTCCTTGTCGACATCCGCACAATGCCACAAGCCGTGTACATTACGACGATAGAACTCATTGCGCGTTTCACCGCCGGGATAGTTGCGGTGATCCAGCTCCTGTTCGGAAGCAGGCTTGCAAAAATGCTTCTTGGCCTCTTCCTCGGTCATGCCGGCAGCAATGCCGTTATTCTTTTCCCGCAGGAAACGGCAATGCTCTATTTCGCCCTTAAAGCCAAGCTCCTCGGCAATAATCTGCGCCGATGCGGAAGCACGCTGCAAATCACTTGCCAAAATGCGCAGCTTGCAATTGCGTCCGGCAAAATCCTTCGCCAGCTTTACCGCAGCTGCCTTTATCTGCGCCCTGCCATTATCGGTCAGCTTTGAATCCGTCCAGCCGCCGGTCAATCTTTGCGTATGATGCGTTGCTTCACCATGCCTCACTAAGATAATCATCATTCAGCCTCCGACTATTCTTCGTTATGACTGGCATAGTTTTTGAGCAGCTCAACCTGCGTTTCCAACAGATGCAGCATATTTTTTCGATGCAGCGCCGCCTTTTTCACCTGCTCGTTATAAGCCTGTTCGGCCATAGCAGCCTTGGCATCAGCCTCAAAAATAATTTTACGGCTGCGTTCCTCTGCATCTCCCACCAGTTTACGATATTTAGTATTTGCATCCAGCATCATTCTGCCGGCTTCGCTGCGAGCATCCTCCAGCAGCTTGTTAGCCTCGCTGGCAGCACTGTTAGCGCGTTTTTTGCAGACATCCTCGGTAGTAATGCGCAGTTTATCGGCATCTACCTCGGCAGTGCTGCGCAGCTTTTCGGCATAAGCCTTAGCCTCTTCGCGCAGCTTATTGCATTCAGCCATCGCTGCCTGCAGCATATTATCGGTTTTGTTCTTCGTCTGATTATACAAGTCCTCGGCATGCGCCATGGTATCGTCGTGCAGCTTCTGCGCCGCAGCCTTCGCTTCGCTCAGCTGCTGCTCGCACTTCACTGCCGTTTCCTTCTCCAGCAGCGCCGCCTTCTTTTCACTTGCGTTCTTCACCTCGTCAGCAGTTTCCTGCGCCACAGCCAGGGTGCTCTGCATGGTAGCCTCCATCTGCTGATAATATTCCAGCTTGGAGCTGACGCGCTCGATAGTTTCCTTCTGCTCCAGGTTATCCAGATAAAGGTATTCGTATTCCTTAATCAGCTTGGCAAGAAACTTGTCTACCTCTTCTACCTCATAGCCACGAAAACCCTTGGTAAAAGTTTTTTTCTTTAAATCCTCCGGATTAAGCATGGTTTATCCTCCTAGATATAACGCTTCAGCGTTACGCTGATGCGTCCTTTTTTAGTAGTGCCGCGGATTTCCTCAATCTCCACACGACCACGTCCGCGGAAGGAAATTACATCGCCCTCGTTCACCGGCTGTGCCGCCTTCTTGGCTTCTTTCCAGTTTACCTTAACATTCAGGCTTTTGATTTCATCCGCCATACGGCTGCGGCTTACGCCATAGCCTGCCGCTGCCACGGCATCCAGACGCAAATCAGCGACTGTAGCGTTAATCAGCTTAACCTTTTCTTCCTTCTGCAGCAATTCCTCGCGGGGAATTTCCGTAAGCGTTACCGGCGCAGAACCGATTTGCGTCAGATTACCGGTAAGATAATTTACCAGTGATTTTTCTACCACGAACTGCGCTCCCTCGGGCACAAAAACGATATCGCCCAAGGCCTCACGCTTACAGCCTGTGCCCATAAACGCACCCAGGATATCGCGGTGCGACAAATCATAATAGCGCTTATCCCAGGCCGCCAGAAAATAGGCCATACCGAAATCCGGCCGACCGTAAAAATCATCGGCAACAAAGGCAGCCTTCACCCTTTCGGCATTACTGAAGCCGCCGTCGCTTTCCAGACGCACATTTTCGTAGTTCGCCGCAATAATTTCCGCAACGTTATAGGCATGAGGATCAAGAAACTCGCTCACACGGAACTTGCGCGATTTATTAGCACCTTCTGCCAAATCCAGCAGCTTGGCCGCCAGCTGCTCATCACCGCCGGCTTTGAAGTAACGCAGAATTTTTTCTCTGTCTGCCATAAATTATTTCCCCTGTAATTCTTTATCTCTTTGCAGCACTGCCTGCACCGCATCATAAAAAGCACCGCGCACGCCATGGTTTTCCAAAGCATGGATACCGGCAATAGTCGTGCCGCCGGGGCTTGTTACCTGGTCGCGCAGCTGTGCCGGATGCAGGCCGCTTTCTACGCACAGCTTGCCGCTGCCTGCCATTGTCTGTGCGGCCAGCTTGATAGCCAGTGCACGCGGCAGACCGGCACGCACGCCTGCGTCAGCCAGTGCATCAATAATCACAAAGCAATAGCCCGGTCCGCAGCCGGAAATTGCGGTAATCGCCTGCAATGCTTTTTCATCTACAAATTCTATTTCGCCGCAGCTGCTGAAAATTGCTGCCGCAGTCTGCTTCATCGGCTCGGTTACCGCCTCATCGCAGCAGATGGCAGTCATGCCGGCGCCTGCTGCCAGCGGAGTGTTCGGCATCGTGCGGACTACCGGGAACCCCGGAGCATAGGCATGCAGCTGCTCCAGCGTAACACTGCCCATGATAGAAAGCACCCAGGCATCTTTTTTCATCGCAGCTGTCAGCTCAGGCACCAGTGCCACCTGTGCCACCTGAGGCTTTACAGCAATGATTACCAGATCAGCATCCTTCACTGCTTCCTTATTATCGGTGGTAACATTTACGCCATATGCTTCATGCAGACTGCGCGCATGCGCTTCAGTAGGCTCACCCACAGTAATCATTTCCGGTGCAATCAGGCCACCGCCAAGAATACCCTTGATAATAGCCTTGGCCATAGCGCCGCCGCCGATAAAAGCAATTTTCTTTACTGCTATTTCTCCCATGGTTTATTTCCCCTCTCGTTATATTCGCGCTCGTCATCAGCATCTATATCTACGTTTTTCGGAGCACAGATGATAATGTTGCGTCCCAGCTTTTTCATACTGCCGCCAATGGCATAAACAGTACCGCTGACAAAGTCGGTCATACGCTTGGCAACAACATTATCTGTCTTATCATAATTAACAACTACAGCCTGGTTATCACGCAGATAATCGGCAATCTTTGGGGAGTCATTGAAATCAACAGGCTCCAACAACACAACTGTCATAAGCTTGTCGGCAATAGGCAGGTTAATGGTTTTGCTGCCCATTTTTTCATTTTTAACCGGCTCCGGCTTTGCTGCCGAACCCTTAAAGTTCAAAATGGATTTGCGTTCACGCTTAGGCTCCTCTGCCGGTGCCGAAGCGGCAGGCTCCTTGCTGCCGAAGAAACGCTTCTTGGGTTTAGCCGGCTCCTGCTCGGTCTTGGCAGGCTTTTGCTCCACTTCTTCCTCGATGATTTCTTCCTCGTCATAAAGACTTAATGCATTCATGATTTTATCAATAATATTCATTACGTCACCAACCTTATCTATGTCTTAAAATTTCAGGCTATAATCACGCTGTCCGAACAAGGCTGTGCCTACACGCACAATATTCGCGCCCTCTTCTATTGCAACTGTGTAATCATTGCTCATACCCATAGACAGAATATCTGCCTGCGGATACTGCTGCTTTAAGCGGGCAAACGCACGGTAGCCTGCCGCAAACACCGGTCTTGTCTGCTCAATATCCTCGCATTTTTGGGCAATAACCATCAGCCCGCGCAGACGTACATGCTTGTATTCCGGCAGCTTCGGCAGCAGCGCCAGATAATCCTCCTTGTCTAAGCCGGACTTTTGCTCCTCATGGGCAATATTCAGCTGCAAAAGGATATCCTGCACCTTACCGATGCGTTCTGCCTCCTTATCAACCGCAGCCAGCAAATGCTCGCTGTCTACCGACTCAATAAGATCAAACAAGGCAACAGCCTGGCGCGCCTTATTCGTCTGCAAATGACCGATAAGATGCCAGTAGCCGTGTTTACCCAAGGCCTCCTGCTTATGCTTAGCCTCCTGCACGCGGTTTTCGCCTACATTAGCAATACCCAAGTCTTCGATATCCGTAATTATTTCCGGCGGATGGTTTTTCGTCACCGCCACCAGCGTTACCTTATCTCCTGTGAGCAGGTCTTTATTTTTACGCTTGTCCAAGGCAGACGCTATCTGCTCCTGAACCTGCTTTAAATTATCAGCTAACAATGTATTTGCCCCCCAATTCTCAGCAAAATGATTTGTGGCAAAGATTCTGCTTTTTATTATGCTTTAAAAGCTCTTTATCTTTATATTTTAGCATACGTGTAAACCATTGTCACGAATAAAAACAACAAAGAGCTGCCACACAAAAGTGCAGCAGCTCTCAATAAAATTATCTTCGTTATGATAGCTATTAGTATAACAGCTTGTTAGCAATAACCAGACGTTGGATTTGGTTGGTGCCTTCGTAGATTTGCATGATTTTAGCGTCACGCATCATCTTCTCTACGGGATACTCTTTAGTGTAGCCGTAGCCGCCCATTACCTGAACAGCGTCGGTAGTTACCTGCATAGCGGTATCAGCAGCATAACATTTAGCCATAGCAGCCTCTTTGGAGAATTCCATGCCCTGGTCACGCATCCAGCAAGCCTTTTGAACCATGAGGCGAGCGGTTTCAACCTTCATAGCCATGTCAGCCAGCATGCCTTGAACCATTTGGAAGGAAGCAATCGGTTGGCCGAACTGACGGCGCTCCTTAGCATATTTAACAGCGCAATCCAGAGCAGCCTGAGCGATACCTACGGAAACAGCGCCAACGAACGGACGAGCGCTGTCTAAGGTGTTCATAGCAATACGGAAGCCTTCGCCTTCGCGGCCTACGCGATAGGACTCAGGAATAACAACGTCTTGCAGAACCAGCTCGGTAGTATTGGAAGGACGGATGCCCATTTTGTTTTCTTTTTTGCCAACGGAGAAGCCCGGGGTGTCTTTTGGAACGATGAAAGCAGTCAAACCACGGATACCGCCGGTTTTACGGGTGTTAGCGAATACCAGGAAGATTTCTGCCAGACCACCGTTGGTGATGAACATTTTGGTACCGTTCAGAGTGTAGGTACCCTCTTCCTTGTTGTGTACAGCACGGGTAGAAACACCGCCTGCATCACTGCCTGCACCGGGTTCGGTCAGAGCGAAAGCAGCCAGACCGCCGTTGTTCAGGATATCGCAATACATTTTCTTTTGTTCGTCGGTGCCTGCCAGCAGAACAGGTACAGTTGCCAGGCTGTTAGCAGCCAAAGAGGTTGCAACACCTGCGCAGCCCTTGCCCAGCTCTTCATAAATAGTAGCAACAGAAATGCTGTCCAGACCGGGGCCATCTAATTCTTCCGGAACAATAACGTTCAGCAAGCCCATTTCGTTAGCCTTGTCAATCAGGCCGTCACGCATATGGTTTTCTGCATCCATTTCAGCAGCATAAGGAGTAATTTCTTTTTCAACAAACTCCCTTACCATTTCCTGTAATTCTAATTGTTCCTCGTTTAATGCAAAATCCATCATATCCTCCTTGATATCAAGCGGTCTTCCGCGTCATTTCCCTTCCAAATCAACTCAGGCAAGCTCACCATTTGGCGGGTATTTCTTTAAATCTGTCGACGACAAACATTGTTGTTAAAATCGTCCCAATTAAATTCTTTTTGCTGTCAGTCATTTCAGCCTCGATAACCATCGTAGAATGTCCGGAATGCTTAATATGGCTTCGTACCGTTAAGGTAGTCGGCTCATGGACACCTTTGATAAAATTCATGCTGAAATTAAGAGTTGCCACTACAGCGCCCACGCTTGCACCGGTAACACCCAGAACGGAGTCTGCCAAGGCCAACATCACTCCGCCGTGACAAATGTCACGATGATTAAAATGCTTCGCCGGATCAACGTCAATGCTGACTTCAGCACTGCCACACTTTATCTCACCAATATGCACACCGAATTTAGTCATAAAATTATTATCCGTGTACATCTGGCGAATATAGGCAGGAACATCCTTGACCTGCTCCACAGCTATCATCGCCTTTCTTCGGACAGCAGAAAATATTACTGTCAATATATCTTTGATATTTTACCACAAAACAGCGCTTAACTCAACAGTTTCATGCAAAAAAATAAGCTGAAAGGAAAGTTTTAGGGATAATTTTTTCAATAATCGCACTTTGGTATAAGCGCGAAACAAAATGGCTGCCGCACTTTGAGTACAGCAGCCATGCAAGAAGCATATAAATTAATCGATAATATTTTGCTTGTAATCGTGATACAGAGTCTTGAGCTCTTCCATAGTTGCTCCCATCTCAACTTTAAGCTTGGAAACAGTATCGTAGTCGCCTTCGGCAACAGCTCTGCGGATAGCAGTGAAGATGCTCTTCTCTTCGAAGGAATCCTTAGCCAGCTTAGCGCGCAGGTTCTGGATTTTACGCCACATTGCCAGGTCGCAGTCGGTGCAGGTTTCCTGGTTGTGCAAGCGCTTCATATCGATAACAGCCTGATAATTTTCCGGAATCAGACGAGTCAAAAGCTCAGTTTTCCAACGAATCAGCGCACCCTGCATGAAGGAGTCGATATATTCCTTCTTCAGGATATTGCCTTGAGTGAGCACTGCAACCTTTTCCGGATATTTTTCGAAAGCGCAGAGATTTTCCCAAACGGTAGCAGGCGGTTCACCGAACAGCTTGCTGCGTTCTTCCGCAGTGAAATCTTCAAATACGTCTTCCTCAGTGCGGTATTGACGGTCGGTATCCAGATAGAAGCCCTCTTCGCCGGCCTTCTTGGAAATCTCCTTTTCCAAAGCCTTCAGGTCCTTGCCGGATTCTACGCAAGCCTTGATACCGTCGAGGCAGGACAGGTAGAAGGCTGCAATGGCGATGTAGGTATTGGTGTACGGGTTCGGAGAACGCATTTCGATACGGGTAGCTTTATCGTTGTCCAGATCGCGGATCAGGCCTGCCAGAATGGTTCTGTTACGGGACGGGTTATCCGGGCTCAGACCAAGGCTGGTAACAATGCAGACAGGAGCCTCGAAGCCGGGTTTCAGACGGTTCAGAGAGTCAATGGTGCAGGAGATAAACGGATTGGTTACCTCGTAGTTTTTCAAAAGGCCCATGAGAGCGCCGTAGCCGATAGCGGACAGGAAGTCCTCATGCATATCCTTCGGCGAGAACAGGTTGACAATCTTGCCGTTTTTCATTTTTGCGGCAATGCCTACATGTGTATGCTCACCGCTGCCTGCAACACCGGGAATCGGTTTAGCCTGGAAGGAAACCTCCAAGCCGTTCATGCGGAAAACCTCTTTAACGATGATACGTGCCAAAAGCTCGTTATCCGCAGTCTGAACGCCGCTGCTGAACTTCCAGTCAACCTCCAGCTGCTCCATAACGTGAGTCATATGACCTGCGGCATCAATCTGACCTTTAACGCCGCCACATTCCTTGTGGCCCATTTCAGGCTCCAGGCCGTACAGCTCCAAAGTCTGAATAGTCTGCTCCAATGCAGTACGCACGTTGCCGCGGGTACGCTGCCAATATTGCTCCTGCATTACCTGAGAAGAGCTCAGAGCCTCCAGCGGTGCGTCCTCACGCGGAGTTTTTACCCAAAATTCCAGCTCGGTAGCACTGGTGAAGAGCAGCTTTTCAATCTCAGCAGGATTTACATGCTCCAGGCCGGCAATTACCGGATGCTTAGCAAACAAATCCATGATTTCTTTTTCTACATAAGCCAGAGTATCATTCAAAATAGAACGGGAATCAACATGATTGCCGTTGTGAATCAGATAGCAGGGAATGCGCAGAGTACCGATCATGCGACCGCTTTCTGCATCAAAATGCTCATAGTTATAATCAACAAACCAGTTAACGGTTTTATCAACCTTCATATCAACGCGGGCATCGTTCAGAGTAGCGATACCGGTCAGCACAACGGAAGAACCGTCAGTCTGTGCTGCGCTGCCTGCCAAAAAGCCATCGATATCCTCGAGGAAAATCTTCATCGGGATTTTTTCGTCGGTATCATTGCCGGCAAAATCCACACCCATCAGAGATACAAACTGAATCTCCGGATGCAGAGTCAGAAGCTCACGCAGAGTGCTTTCGTTTTGTTCTTCAGGTTTAATTACATACAGTAAATCTTTGTTGTTCATGATCAGTGCAGCCATAAGGCTGCCTCCTTTCTCAATACTCCCTAATTATCATGCTGCAGAAAAATGCTCCCTACATATTTTCTGCAAGATAAACGAAAAAGGACCTTTTTAAGCATGGACACACTACTTCCTTACTCAAAAAAGTCCTCGTTGACTGTCTTACTATTATAGCAGATATTAAGTGCTTTTGTCCAGCTTTAATTTCTGATAATGAGCTGTCAGGCAAGCAGGCGGACAAGAATTTCCTCCAACTTTTCGTAGCCACGTCCGCCCTGACGCAGTTTGATATTCATATCCGATAGTCCCAGCAAAGCTTCCGTCAGACGCTTTTCATCAAAGCGCCTGCTGTCGCGCTCCAAAAATCTGTAGGCATATGGGCTGCGCATCCCCAGCTCATCCATAATGCCCTTCTGGTCATAGCCTCTGCGCTTCAGCTCCAGATAACGCAGCACCTGACGCAGTTTAAAAGCTACGGTTGCACTGAGCGGCAGAATATAGGTTCCGTGCTTGCGTTCGCTCGCCAACAGCTCCAGGCACTGCTTCAGCTTGCCTGCCATAATATAATTGGTCAGCGCAAAAGATGAAGCGTTGGGCAGCAGTGCAAAAACATTCAGCACATCCTCTTCCGTCCATTCCCTGCGTCCTGCGGCATAAATCGCCAGCTTGCCGATTTCCTGCTGCAGCAAATCCAAGGGAATTTCTTCCTTTACCGGCTCGATATATTCGCTGATAGCCGCCAGCGCATCTCTGGTAAAATGTGCGCCGTATACTGCTGCCTGCGCGTACAGCCAGTCATCAAGCTCTCTTTCCTTAATGCGCTCGCACGGACAAATCAGCGCACTTGCTTTAAGCTGCTTATACAGCTTGGTCCGCTTATCCATTTTCTTACTGCTGATTACAAGCAGGCAATAATCCGGTACGTCGCTGACTATCGCCGCCAGCTGCTCCATTTTCTTGGAATCGGTATCATCCTGCGCATCCGCAGCACTGTTTGCTTTGGCAGGCTTTGCTGCCCACAGCTTTTCGTCCTTCAGGAAAATCAGCGATTTGCCGCAGAAGAAGGGATAGCTGTTGACGGCTGCCTGCAGTCCGGATAAATTGGTGTCCTTGTCAAAAACCGTTATTTCGCGGTCAGCCTCCGGCGTATCGCCAAAAACATATTCCGGCAGCGCGGCAATAATGCTGTTGCGGTAGTAATCCTCCTCGCCGCACAAAAGCAGTACCTGCGCCTGCGGCAGCGGCTTATGCTGTTGTAATTTGGCAAGCAATTCTTCTGCTTTAATGTCCATGAGTATATTCGCACTCCTAAAAAACATTTTTATGATATACATAACTATAGCATTTTATTCCCTCGGCGTCAAAAACAACTTTAATGCATCCCAGCTCATCCGTTCTGACAACATTGCTGCCTATGGTCTGCAAACGCTCCAGCGTTTCCTGATGCGGATGGCCGTAGCGGTTGCCGCGTCCGCAGGAAATAACCGTCAGCCTCGGGCGCACCTGCTCCAGAAATTCCATACTGCTGCTGTAATGCGAACCGTGATGTCCTGCCTTCAGCACAGTGTATTGCTGCAGCTGCAACCCTCGCTCGCGTTCTTCCCCCATGTCGCCTGTAAACAGCACGCTGCCCTGCGCGCTGTGCAGCGCCGCCAGCGTGCTGGCTTCGTTTCCCGGCACAGCCTGCTGCGGTACATCAACTAAAACAAGCTCCGCAGTAGCGTCCAGCGCATAGCGTTCACCGCTCTGCACAACATGCGCCTGCGTCCTGCCAGCCTGCGCCAAAATTTCCTGCTGCACCCTTTGGCTTTCCTTTGTAAGTGCTTCATTGGGCAGGAGCAGCTTTTTTACCCGCAGCTGTCGCAATAAATCTGCCGCAGCACCCACATGGTCAAAATCATAATGGCTTAAAAGCAGGATATCCGCCTCACGCTTGCCAAGATAGCGCAAAAACGGAGTAATTACGCGCGTTGCAGTCGAAAGATTTTTTAAGCCGCCGGTATCAATAATTGCCACCCGCTGCGACGGCGTGACGATAACAGCGCAGTCCCCCTGCCCAACGTCCAGAAAATAGCAGGCTAACGGCAGCGTGCAATACTGCTGATAAGCAAACGTCCCGGCAAGCAGCAAGGCATGCAAAAGCAGGATACAGCGACGCTCCCTATTACTCCAAAGTTGCAGCCAAGGGAAATCTGCCCACACAAAGAGCGCTGCATAATAAAGCACAAAGCAATAAGCAGGCAGCTTGCCGATAACCACAGTGCTGTACGGCAATTCAGCAAAAAAACGTGCCTGCGTCAGCACCTGCGCCGCAAGCCAGGCAGCAAGCTGCAACAGATAATCACCGCAGGCAGGCAACAGTGCGCCCACGAGTGCCATCTGCGCAGCAATTTCCAACACCGGCACCAGCACGATATTGCTTACCAGGGCAATCAGCGAAATTTGGTGAAAATAATAAACCTCCAGCGGCAGTACAGCCAGCTGTGCTGCCAGTGAAACTGCTGCCGCCTCGCCTATCGGCGCAGGCAAGGCCTGCGGCAGCAGCCTTTGGCATGCAGGCAGCAACCACAAAAGACCGGCCGCCGCCCCGAACGATAACTGAAAACCGATATCGGCCAGCCATAACGGCTGCATACACAACAGCAGTGACGCCACCAGGCACAGCAAGCGCCCGCGCTCCGCACCGCTGCCGCCAAGCAGCATAACGCTGCTCATAGCCAGTGCTCGCAGCACCGGAGGGCGCAAGCCGCAGAGCAAAGCATAGGCAGCCAGCAAAATGATAACAATAACCTTACGCCAGGGCAGCGGTACCCACTGCAGCAAAGCAAGCAGCAGGCCTGTCAGCAGCACAATATGCGTGCCCGAAACAGAAAGAAGATGTGCCAGCCCGTTATCCGTAAACAGCTCGCGTGTTTCTTCATCCAGCCTGCCGCTGCCGCCAAGCACCATGCCGCTCAGCAGCGCCCCATATTCAGCGCCGGCTGCTGCCTCTATGCGTTCGCTCAGCTTTTTGTTCCACAAAGCAAAACGCTGCCACCACAAAACCTGCGGCTCTGTCTTTAGCAGCTGCGCCTTGCGCAAACGTCCGCCCAGCTCCTGCACTCTGTTATAGCTTGCAGCGTCAAAGCCTCCGAAGTTACGCAGGCTGTCCAAGCGCTCCAGCGTCCCCTTAAGCACCACGCAGCCTGCCTGCGGCAGCTCGCCCTTTACGCTCACGCGCAAACGTCCGCTGTAAGCAAGCTCTGTATCGCTATATACTTTTTCGCAACGCAGAACCGCACTGCTAAAGCCATCCAGTCTGCGCACGCTCAAAGGCTCCACCGCACCCTGTACAACCAGTTGCCGCCCAAAGCAGGCAGCAAGCTGCTGCTCGGCGGACGGCGGCATGGTTAGCAGGCGAAAGGATAATATACAAAGCAGCATGACCGGTAAAAATAAGCGTAGATAACGTATTTTCTGCTGCACTAGTCTACCTCCACATAATCACGCAGCTTCGCCAGCTTAGCCTTGCCGATTCCCGGCACACGCAGCAAATCCTCCACGCTGCTAAAACGCCCGCTGTTTCTTGTTTCCACAATACGCTGCGCCAGCGCCGGACCGATACCGGGCAGCTGCTGCAGCTCGCTTGCGCTCGCGCTGTTGATGCGCACAATCTGCACTGCAGAGTTATTTTTTTCTGTGCCTGCTCTGGTACTGCCAGACTTCTTTGTGGTACTTGCACCATAACCAGCAGTTGTATGAGGCTTTGTACCTTGCTTGCTGCTCTTCCTGGTAGTCTTCTGTACCGGCACTCTTATCTGCATGCCATCGCGCACCTTACGCACCAGGTTGACACGTTCGCTGTCGGCATTTTCCGTCATACCGCCGGCAGCAGCAATGGCTTCTTCCACTCTGCAGTTGGCAGGCAGGTCGTAAATTCCCGGCTCCAGCACGGCGCCGCTCACCTGCACGCGTACTGTTTTTGCCTGCGCTGCTTTGGATGTGACAGCACTTTGCGCGGACTGAAGCAGGCTACTGCCGGGCAGCGTTTTTGCTTTGTCGTTGGTGCTTATAAGGCCGGTGATGATGCAGCCTGCGAGGAGAACGGCGATGAAGATTAGTTTTTTATATTTTGCTTGCATGGGGATACCTCCTTAGGGTGTTGGTAAAAATATTTTAGAACAAAAATAGAGCCTATCTTAAAGAGCCTCTCATATCACGTGCATCGGCAGACCGAGCCTCTCCTCGGGGAGAGGTGCCGAGCTTGTCGAGGCGGAGAGGGGTTTTTCTGTGCAACTGTTTTCTGAACTCTATCCCCTCTCAGTCACCCTATCGGGTGACAGCTCCCCCTAGGGGAGCCTCCTTTAAATTAATCGCTGGATAAACATCACAAAAAAACAAAAAGAGCCCCCAAGAATAACAATTACGTTATTCTCAGAGACTCTGAAAATGTAAGCGTTATTTAGTACTACTAAATAATGTCATTGCTGACATGCACTGCTTATTTTTTTGTCCGCGCTACAGTCTGCGGGAACTGCCTGCTGCAGGACAGCTGTAACTGCGGTGGTCGCGGTTAGTAATTAGTGGTTAGTGGCCAGTAATACTAAAGCTCGCGACAAATTTTATTTTTACTTTTATTTTTCCCCTCTTCTTGCTCGCTATCCGCTCGCAACGGAGATTCGTTCGACCATTTCAATTTCTCGCTTCGTTAACACTCGCGACAAATTGGGTCTCACTTTCCCCCTCTTTTTGCTCCCTGTTCGGTCGCAACGGGGATTCGTTCCACCATCTCGATTTCTAACTTCGCTTGCGCTCGTTACAAATCGGGTGTCACTTCGCTACGATGTTTACCAGACGGCCGGGTACGCAGATAACCTTGCGTACGGTTGCATCGCCGATGTGAGCCTGAACGTTAGCATCAGCCATAGCAATCTTCTCCAACTCTTCTTTGGTAGCTTCAGCCGGAACAGTCAGACGACCGCGAACCTTGCCGTTAACCTGCAGAACGATTTCTACATTGTCAACCTTCAGGGCTTCTTCATCGCACTCAGGCCAGCTTTGTTCATGTACGCTGCTGTTGGCATCGATAGCACCACGCCACAGCTCTTCGGTGATATGCGGAACAAACGGGCTCATCATCTTGATGAGGTCGGAAATTGCTTCGTAAATCAGACCTGCATTTGGCTCTTTGGCAGCTTCTTTATAAGCATAGAGAGCGTTAACCAGTTCCATCATAGTGGAAATAGCAGTGTTGAAGTTGAAGCGGGTTTCGATATCGTTGGTAACCTTTTTAATGCTGCTATGCAGTACACGGCGCAGGTCCTTGTCTGCTTCGCTCAGGTTGCTGTGATCGTATTCGGTAACCTTTTGTGCCAGAACAGCTTCAAATGCTTGTACGATACGCCAGATACGGTTCAGGAAGCGGAAGGAGCCTTCAACGCCCTGGTCGCTCCACTCCAGCTCTCTTTCAGGCGGAGCAGCAAAGAGGATGAACAGACGCGCAGTATCAGCACCGTATTTGGAAAGAATTTCTTCCGGAGAAACAACGTTGCCCAGAGATTTACTCATCTTAGCACCGTCTTTGATTACCATGCCCTGAGTCAGCAGGTTGCTGAACGGTTCATCATAATCAACCAGGCCTGCGTCACGCAGAACCTTTACAAAGAAGCGGGAATACAGCAGATGCAGAATAGCATGCTCAATACCGCCGATATATTGGTCTACAGGACCCCAATAGTTATTGAGTTCCTTGTCAAACGGCATCTTGTCGTTGTGTGCGTCGGTATAACGCAGATAGTACCAGGAGGAGCACAGGAAGGTGTCCATGGTATCGGTTTCACGGGTTGCGTCAGCACCGCATTTCGGGCATTTGCAGTGAACGAATTCTTCGGAGGTTGCCAGCGGAGATTTAGCACCGGCAGTAAAGCTTACGTCCTCAGGCAGGCGAACCGGCAGCTGGTCTTCCGGAACCAGAACCTCGCCGCAGTGCGGGCAGTAAATGATAGGAATCGGAGCGCCCCAATAACGCTGACGGCTGATCAGCCAATCACGCAGACGATAGTTTACACGGCGTTTACCAAAGCCTTCAGCTTCAGCCTTGTCCATGATAGCGCTCATGGCTTTATGCATTTCCATGCCGGTGAATTCGCCGGAGTTAACCAGCATGCCTTCTTTTTCTTCGTAAGCGCAGGTCATTTCTTCCAGCTTCAGCTCTTTGCCAACCGGGCAGATGGTAACAATCTTTTCAATACCGTATTTGTCTGCAAACATCCAGTCACGTTGGTCACCGGTAGGAACGCCCATAACAGCGCCGGTACCGTAATCATACAGTACATAGTTGGTTACCCAGATTTCTACCTTGCGGCCGGTGAACGGGTTAATGCAGTATACGCCGGTGAATACGCCCTCTTTTTCTGATTCGCTGGAGGTACGTTCAATTTCGGACTGATTGCGTACACGCTCGCAGAAAGCGTTGATTTCGTCAGCCTTCGGATTGTTTTCGCAAATCTTTTTAATCAGCGGATGCTCGGCAGCCAGAGCCATGAAGGTTACGCCGTAAGCAGTATCCGGACGGGTGGTGTAAACAGCAACAGTATCGTTAAGTGCCGGGATTTCAAAGGAGAATTCCAAGCCTTCGCTGCGGCCGATCCAGTTGTGCTGCATGGTTTTTACGCGCTCGGGCCAGCCCGGCAGCAGGTCAAGATCCTTCAGCAGCTCATCAGCATAATCGGTGATTTTGAAGAACCATTGGCTCAGATCCTTTTTAACAACCTCATGGTCGCAGCGCCAGCATTTGCCGTCGATAACCTGCTCGTTAGCCAATACGGTGTTACAGGTGTCGCACCAGTTTACAGCAGATTCCTTTTTAACTGCCAGACCGCGTTTGTAGAACAGCTCAAAGAACCATTGAGTCCATTTGTAATAATCTTCCTTACAGGTAGTAACCTCGCGGTCCCAATCGTAGGACAGACCGAGAGCCTTCAGTTGGCGAGTCATGTTAGCGATGTTTTCCAGAGTCCATTTTTTAGGCGGAATGTTGTGTTTGATAGCAGCGTTTTCAGCAGGCATACCAAAGGAGTCCCAGCCCATCGGATGCAGAACGTTGAAGCCCTTCATGGTGCGGAAACGTGCGATTACGTCACCGATAGAATAGTTACGAACGTGGCCCATGTGCAGGTTGCCGGACGGATAGGGGAACATTTCCAGAATGTAGGATTTAGGTTTATCCTTATCCATCTCTACTTTAAAGGTTTTGTTTTCTTCCCAGTATTTTTGCCATTTAGCTTCAATATCATGGGGAGCATACTTTTCTTGAATCATTTCATTACCTCCCAGGTATTATTGTTGGTCGAAAATAAAAAATCCCCGACCTTAAAGAAGGTCAGGGACGAAAAATTCGCGGTACCACCCTGATTGCGGCTACAGCCGCCACTCAATTAGCCTTAACGCAGCATCACGTCCGCACATTTCCTTGCGGCTTCTTCACGGTGAGTTCATCTGCCCTAACTGCCGACTCGCATCAACCGCCGACTTTCTGAAAGATACTGCAGATTACTGCTCCGCTTCACAGAATTTGAATAAAAATATCTTGTATATTATATAACGCCAAACAGGAAAAGTCAAACTCCCGTGTCAGCGTTTATTTTTTCTTTTTCTTCGGCACCAGCTTCTGCCCCAGCTGTCCCTTGACAATAATCAGCTGGTCACGCAGCTCGGCTGCCGCCTCGAAATCCAGCGCCTTTGCCGCCTCCTGCATCCGCCTTTCCAGCTCGCGGGCCAGCGTGTTCAGCTCCTTAGTTGATTTCTGCTTCAGCTTCTTGCTGCTGCCATAGGATGTTGCCTCCTCGCTGTCTGCCACCTTCGTCAGCTTAATCAGCTGGCGCTGCTCCTTATAAATCGTTTTCGGCGTAATGTGGTGCTCCTCGTTGTACGCCTGCTGCTTTTCACGGCGGCGGTTGGTTTCATCAATCGCGCGCTGCATGCTGTCGGTAATGCGGTCGGCATACATAATAACGCGGCCGTGAGCATTACGCGCAGCGCGTCCGATAGTCTGAATCATCGCCGTATCACTGCGCAAAAAGCCTTCCTTATCGGCATCCAGAATCGCAATCAGCGATACCTCCGGCAAATCAAGGCCTTCACGCAGCAGGTTGATGCCTACCAGCACATCAAACTTACCGGCACGCAGGCTGTCGATAATCTCCGCTCTCTCAATCGTAGCGATTTCCGAATGCAGATAGCGCACACGCACACCTGCCTGCTTCAGATATTCTGTTAAATCCTCCGCCATACGCTTCGTCAGCGTAGTCACCAGCACACGCTCACCAGCAGCGGCAACCTTGTTGATTTCGCCCAACAAATCATCAATCTGTCCCTTAATCGGGCGGATTTCAATCTGCGGGTCCAACAGGCCTGTCGGGCGGATAATCTGCTCGACTACATTGTCTGCCTGCTCCAGCTCATACTTCGCCGGCGTAGCAGAAACATAAATCGCCTGCTTAATCTGCGCCTGAAACTCATCAAAGGTCAGCGGTCTGTTATCATAGGCCGACGGCAGACGGAAGCCATGCTCCACCAACATCTCCTTACGCGAGCGGTCACCGGCATACATAGCGCGAATCTGCGGCAGCGTCACGTGCGACTCATCCACAACCAGCAGAAAATCCTTGGGAAAATAATTTACCAGCGTAAACGGCGGCTCACCGGCCTTGCGTCCCGCAAGATGGCGCGAATAGTTTTCGATGCCGGAGCAGTAGCCCATCTCCTGCATCATCTCTAAATCATAATTCGTGCGCTGCTCCAGACGCTGTGCTTCCAACAGCCTGCCATGCTTATTCAGCTCATCAAGACGCTCGTCCAGCTCCTCGCGAATATCATTCATAGCGCGTTCAAGATTCTCACGACTCGTAACATAGTGGCTCGCCGGGAAAATCGCCACATGGTTGCGCTGCGCCAGAATCTCACCCGTCAGCACATCAAATTCCACAATGCGGTCAACCTCGTCATCGAACATTTCAATGCGCACAGCCTTCTCGCCGTAGGCTGCGGGAATAACCTCAATCACATCACCGCGCACACGGAAGGTGCCACGCTTAAAATCAATATCATTACGATTATATTGAATCTCCACCAGCTTATGCAAAATCTTCTGGCGGTCGATAATCTGCCCCAAGCGCAGCGACAGCACCATATCATAATACTCCTGCGGCGCGCCTAAGCCGTAAATGCAGGAAACGCTGGCCACGATAATGACATCCCTGCGCTCAAACAAAGCGCTGGTCGCACTGTGGCGCAGCTTATCAATCTCGTCGTTAATCGAAGCATCCTTCTCAATATACGTATCCGACTGGGGAATATAGGCCTCCGGCTGATAATAATCGTAATACGAAACAAAATATTCCACCGCATTCTCCGGGAAGAACGCCTTCAGCTCACTCGCCAGCTGTGCCGCCAGCGTCTTATTATGCGCAATCACCAGCGTCGGCTTGCGCACCTTATTGATTACCTGCGCAATCGTATACGTCTTGCCCGTGCCTGTTGCACCCAGCAGCACCTGCGTGCGCAAGCCCTGCTCCACGCCCTCCGCCAGCTTGGCAATCGCCTGCGGTTGGTCGCCGGCAGGCTCAAACGGAGCCTGAATTTTAAAATCCATGTTCATCACCAACTAAAAAACAAAACCGTAAAAATGAAAGTACAAAATATGCAATTGCAACGCTAGAATCAACCCTTACACATCCAGCTCAACACTTACCTTGCAATGGTCGCTGTCAACGAGCAATTGCTATATCGTGTAATGAATAGCAATTTTAGCAAATGAGTGTCCGGAATCAAAGAAGTGTCGCAACTGTCTGAGCGCTATGCTTAACTCATATTGAAAAATCTTTCAGCTTTGCGCGAGTTTTGCGGCACTTCGTCTTGGTTCCACACGAAATTTGCGTTAAGAAATTGCTCTGATTGAAACGATATACAATTGCGACACCAAAAATTCACCTGAGATATTCACATAAGGTTGCAACACTGCGTCTTGAATCCACACGAAATTTGCGTTAAGAAATTGCTCTGATTGAAACGATATACAATTGCGATGCCAGAATCAACCTTTACACATCCAGCTCAACACTTACCGGACAATGGTCGCTGCCGAAAACCTCATTGTGAATCTCCGCGCTCTGCAGCTTATCCGCAATCCTGTCCGAAACTACAAAATAATCAATACGCCAACCCGCATTCTTCTCACGCGCCTTAAAGCGGTAGCTCCACCAGCTGTACTTAACCTCCTCCGGATGCAGATAACGGAAGCTGTCCGTAAAGCCAGCAGCCTTCAGCTCACGGAACTTAGCACGCTCCTCATCCGTAAAGCCTGCATTCTTGCGGTTAGTCTTAGGATTCTTCAAATCAATCTCCTCAGCCGCCACATTCAAATCACCGCAGACAACAACAGGCTTCTTAGCATCCAGCTCCTGCAGATAAGCACGGAACACATCCTCCCACACCATGCGGTAATCAAGACGCGCCAGGCCATCCTTGGAATTAGGCGTATACACCGTCACCAGATAAAAGCTCTCAAACTCCAGCGTAATCACACGCCCTTCCTTATCGTGCTCCTCCTGGCCCAGGCCATAGGTAACAGCCAAAGGCTTAACCTTCGTAAAAACAGCAGTACCGCTGTAGCCCTTACGCTCCGCACTGTTCCAATACTCCTCGTAGCCGGGGAATACAAAATCCGCCTGCTCGCGCTGCATCTTCGTTTCCTGCAGGCAAATAATATCCGGTGCTGCCTCCTGCAAAAATTCGGCAAACCCCTTCGTCATGCAGGCACGCAAACCGTTAACATTCCAGGAATATAATTTCATAAGTTCAACCTCTTTTCCGTAAATTTATCTGACACCGCAACGGCAAAATCACCGTGCGGTTTTTATACTCTATTTGATTATTGTAACATTCCACGACAAAAAATAAAAGAGCTGCCCTCAGCACAGCCTCGTCATCACCGATGACAAATGCGCACGGCAGCCCTTAAATTTTAGAATTTGATTTGCGACGGCTCATAATCAACTGTTGTCTTGATGAAAGCAATCTCATTGCAGTACGGATACTGCGGACAATACACGCATTCCTTCCATACCTTCTGCGGCAGCTTATCCTTCGCAGTTTCAATATAATCGCACTTGGCAAAAAATCCCGGCTGATATGTCAGAGTGAAAAACATCGTCACTCCGCGCTCAATGCCCTCCTTTTCCAAATGCTCCACCAGCTGACGGCCTATGCCTGTTTTCTGCAAGCTTGGTTCCACTGCCAGCGAGCGGATTTCCGCAAAGCGGTCCCAGACGAAATGCAGCGCACCGCAGCCCAACAGACGGTTGTTTTCCACCGCTAAAATATAATCGCGCAGATTCTCGTAAATCGCATTGCGCGCACGCGGCAGCATCAAGCCTTCCTTTGCATAATAATTCAGCAATTTGTGTATATGTTCTACATCGCTGAAAGTTGCCGGTCTAAAAACAATCATTTTTCAAACCCCCTCATTTGGTTTCCCCATATCAGTTTATCGAACGTAACTGATTTTCTATATATTATCACGTATTACAGCAGAGTACAAGTATAAAAATACAGAAAAAGGAATTAATCAGTGTAATTAAATACTGATTAATTCCTTTTTAAAACAGGGTTACATTCTTTCCTTCAGCATGTCTGCCGCAGCACACAAAGCCACAATAATCGCAGCCGGTCTCGGCGGGCATCCGGGCACAGCAATATCAACCGGCACCACGTCAGCTGCACGTCCCACAACAGCATAAGTGCTGCCGTAGGTTTCGCCGCCGCAGGCACAGGCACCGCAGGCCATAACCATTTTCGGTTCAGGCATTGCAGCATAGGTCATACGCAGCGCCTGCTCCAGATTGCGCGTAACTACGCCGGTCACCATCAGCATATCCGCATGACGCGGAGAAGCAACGAAAGCGATACCGTAACGGTGCAAGTCATAAACAGGGTTACTCATCGCACCCAGCTCAAAGTCGCAGGCATTGCAGCTGCCAGCGTCAAGATGACGTACATGCAGAGAGCGTCCCAGCTTCGCTGTGACTGCTTCGCTGACCTCTACGGCACTGTCAGCCAGAATCTGCGCCAAAGCATCATGGTTCGTGTGCACCAGCGCCTTACGCGCGCAGGCCTCTACACAGCGGCCGCAGAAAACGCACTTACTGTAATCTATTTTTGCTTTACCGTCAGCCACGCTCACAGCTCCTACCGGGCAGGCAGCGGCACAGGCACCGCAGCCGTCGCAGCTGCCGTCGCACTGCAGCTGACCGCGCAGACGCTTGTGGCCCGTAGTATCAATATTTTCGGTAGCAATCTTTCCGTGAAGAATTGCCTCCAGCATTTTTAACATCTTGCCACCTCCTTAGCGGTCTATGCAGGCATAGCATAACTCAAAGCTTTTATTAATCAACGGGAAGTCCGGAATGATGTCGCCCTGTACAGCCACAGTCAGCGCCGGCCAGTTAGGATAGGAGGCACTGCGCACAAACAGGCGGTCTATGCGGCCTTCCTTGTCCAACAGCAGGCAATGCAGATTATCACCGCGGGCAGATTCGCTGATGCCCCAGGTAAAATGACCTTCCTCCTGCTGCAGCTCGCCCAGCTCTACCGCCAGCTGCGTTTCCGCGTTGCGGCGCAGCTTGCTGATAAGCTGACGCACCAGCTTCAGGCTTTGGGCGACCTCACCTATACGCACCTTGATACGTGCTTCGACATCACCCGCTGTTTCCGTAATAACCTCAAAATCAAGCTCATCATAAATACCGTAGCCGATATCCTTACGGCTGTCACGGGTACTGCCGCTGGCACGCGCACCCACGCCTACCATAGCCAGATCAAAGGCAGTTTCCTGACGTACTCTGCCGGTGGTACGGATACGGTTGACGAAGTTCGCCTGCTCCCACATGATATGTACCATATCGGCATAAACAGCTTCTACCTCACGCAGAACCTCTTCGATTTCCTCCAACATAGCGTCGGTAACATCGTACTGCACACCGCCGGGGATAATCAGACCGCGCAGGAAGCGGTTGCCTGCTATCATTTCGTTAAGCTGCATCAAGTATTCCTTCAGACGCGCACCCATGCTGATTACAGGCGAGAAGCCGACACCGGCGCAGATATTGCCCGTATCGCCCACATGGTTATACAAGCGCTCCATCTCCGCAGCCAAGGTACGGATTAACCACGCACGGTAAGGCACCTCTGCCTCCGAGCATTTTTCTACCGCCTGACAGAAGCTCAGCGTATTAGCCACACTGCAGGCACCGCAAATGCGTTCTACAATCGGCAGTGCTTCCATCGGTGTAAGGCCTTCGACAGCCTTTTCAATACCACGGTGGGTAAAAAACAGCTTGGCATCCAGCTGCAGCATAGCCTCGCCTGCCTGACTGAAGCGGAAATGACCGGGCTCGATGATGCCTGCGTGGATAGGACCTACAGGAACCTCAAAGAGGCCTTCGCCCTGAGATGTAAGCATTTCATATTCACGGTGTCCGCGTGCATCGTAATCCTTGGGATATTTTTTCAGCAGCGGATGAAAGCCTTCGGGAAAGCTTTCATGCAGCACCAGCGGACGCATATCGGGATGTCCCTGCGGCTCGAAGCCGAACATATCGTGCAGCTCGCGCTCATACCAGGCAGCAGCCGGCAGCAGCGTAGTCAGTGACTGATATTCCAGCGGACCGTCCGCGGGGAACAGCGCCTTCAAAACATCTATATCACGTTTGGCAGCATTATAGAACAGGCAGTAGATGGCCAGACCGCCGCCCTGCAGCGTTTCGTCTGCACCGAACATAGCAGCCAGCGGACGCTTGCCGCTGTCGCTGCAGATATTGGCAGCACCACGCAAATTTTCCGGTTTAACTAGCATTATCTCAGCCTCCTATAATCCGCACAGCCTGGTTCAGCAGATTGTTGAGCCAGGGAATATTTTCAAAGCCTGCTCCTACTACGCAGGTCAAAAGCAGCAGCGCTGCCAGCACAGGCACGTCGGTTGCTCCCAGCAAATCGCCCAAGGGCTGACGCTTTGATTTATCGCACAGCATACGCATGCCGTGGTACAAAATACCGATTAAAACGCCGGCCAGCAGGATAATCAGCAGACTGCCTGCTACCCAATGTCCCTCACGGAATATAGACGCCATAATGTAAAACTTACTGAAGAAAAGGCCCATCGGCGGCAGGCCCAAAATACCCAGCATACCGGTAAGCCAGAAGGTTGCGGTATGCGGTACATCCTTAATCATACCGTGAATACGCATCATATTACGAGTCTGATATTCCTGGATAATCGTGCCGGCAATATAGAACAGAACAAACTTAATCATTGCATGACTGTACATGTGCAGCATCACGGCCTTCAGGGAGAAGGCGGAAAATACACCGATACCGGCAACCATAATGCCGATGTTTTCCATGGAGGAATACGCCAGAATACGCTTAACGTCACGCTGTACAACAACGAACGGCACGGCAATCGCCACAGTCAGCACAGCAAAGAACAGCAGCATGCTGCTCATCATCGCAGCGCCTGCTGTCGGCAGCAGGATAACCAGATTACGCAGCAATACATAAATAGCACAGCTGCAGAGCGCACCGCTCAGCATACCGCTGGTCAGTGACGGAGCCTCGGCATAGGCATCGGGCAGCCAGGTATGCATCGGCGCCATGCCTGCCTTGGTACCGTAGCCAATAACGATAAACAGCAGTGCCAGCTTAGTCATCGCCGGGTTCAGGCTGTTGGCATGCTCATGCAGATACAGCCAGCTGAGCGCCTTTTCGCCGCCCAAAGCATCAAGCTGCGCATAATACAGCACCAGTGTACCCAAAAGTGCCAAGCAGATGCCGACGGTACAAACCATGATATATTTCCACGTTGCCTCCAAAGCAGCGCGGGTAAATTTAAAGGAAATGAGCAGCGCACTGATTAAGGTAGTCGCTTCGATAGCTACCCACATCAGGCCCAGATTTTTTACCAGTAGTACGATAAACATTGTCCAGCAGAAAAGCTGCATCAGCGCAAAGTAACGGCCGGTCTGCAGCTGTTCGCCTTTAAGTACGCCGCAGCGCTCTTCACGCGTAAGATAATTACGCGCAGTCCAGGTTGCTGCCAGATAAAGTGTGGTAATAATAATGATTACCCACATATTCAGCGCATCAATGTAAAAATAATCATCAACATAGGGCACAGCAGGATTAAAGGACTTTACCATCAGCGCCACGCACACACCTACCGCAGTTGCCGTCAGGCGGTGCAGCCAATGCAGGATATTATTGCCGAAGCCCGCAGCCAGTGCCAGCACCGCGCACAAGGGTGGCAGGCATAACAGTATCAAAATATATGTTAACATTACATCCCCTACCCTTTCAGCTTGTCCAGCACATTTGTATCCGTAGTTTTAAACGACAGACGCAGACGCGAGGTTAAAATAACAAGAATAACAACAGCAATCAGCACATCAAGGAAAATACCCAGCTCGATAATCAGCGGCAAGCCTTCCGTCATAATCAGACCGAGCAGATAAATGCCGTTTTCCAAGGTAATCAGGCCAATCATCTGCATAATGGCACGGCTGCGCATAACAATCAGCGCCAGGCCTGTCATAATCATAAACATAGAGGTCGCCAGAATATCGCGTCCCTCTGCCTGCGGCAGCAGACCGTCAATTACCATGTAGCCGAGTGCCAGACTGCAGGCTGCAAAGGCTGTGGAATAGTTAACATTGATATCGCTGACAATTTCACGCTCATCGCGCAGCTGATTTACCACGCGCAAAATAGCGTAAGGAATAAAGAGCACCTTAACGGCAATTGTCAGCACACCGGGCAGCCAGGCATGCAAACCGCTGCCATGGCTCATACCTACGACGAGGCAGGCTGCAGCAATCAAGGCAGATTGCAGCGCCAGACACAGAGTTGCACGGCGCAGCTCCACAAAGCGCGTCTGCAGGAAAACGATAAACATTAAACTTACAACCAAATATTCCATCGTTACCTCCTTACTGTGCTACTACTGCCAACAGCAGCATCAGGCCTGCTGCGGCCAGATATACACGCACCTTGAAAAGGCGCATTTTATTGTTCAAGGTTTCAACCACGCCTACAGCTACCGCACCGATAAGCACCTTCAGCACTACCGGCAAATCCAGCGGCAGATACAGCATAGCGAAGAGCACCAAAAATACCAGCAGCTTAAGCTGGCTTGCCCAATGGATGATAGCCAGCAGACGGCCGGAATATTCCAGTGTCATACATTCATGGATCATCGTCAGCTCCAGATGTGTGTCGGGGTTATCAACCGGGATACGGCTGTTTTCTGCAAGCAATACAAGGAAGAAGGCAATGCAGGTCAGCACGCCTGCTACCGTCAGGTTGACTTCATCCGTACGCAGGCTCATGCCTGCCAGCGAGGTGCTGTTGGTGTGCAGTACGTTAGACAGCACGGCCAGCATTACCACAGGCTCAACAAAGGCAGCCACATAAACCTCACGGCTACCGCCCATACCGCCGAAGGCGGTGGCTGCATCCATCGAGGAAACTGCCATAAAGAAGCGTCCCAAGGCCAGCAGATAAACAAATACAAAAACGTCGCCGAAGCCGGCCTGACCGCCTAAGAAGCCCGGCAGCATGCAGGCTGCCGCAAAGGTCGTCAGAAAATATACGCAGGGTGCCAGACGGAAGGTGATGCTGGTATAAGGAGTGAGCATAGTTGGCTTGCCCCACCATTTGCGGATATCGTAATATTCCTGCCAGATGCTGCTGCCGATACGGTTCTGCATCCAGGCCTTTACCTTTTTAACAATGCCGGTTACCAGCGGAGCGCACAAAAGCAGTAAAACTGCCTGCGCCATACCGAGGGCCAGCTGTAATAATTCATTCTCTAAAATCATTTATAAAGCGCCCCCCATACCAGTACCAACATCATCGCCACCATAACATAGGCAACATATAAACGCACACTGCCCTGCTGCAAACGGCGCAGGAAATTAGAAATACTTACAAAATGCTTCTGCAGCGGCTGATAAAGCTTTTCCGTAATCATATCGGGAATTTCCAGCTTGTAGGAAAGCTGACGGCCGAAGTAAGCATGCTCCTTGCGCATGTAGGTTACCTGACGTTTTGGCTTCAGCAGATAATCAAACGCACGGCGCACCGGCTTACTGAAGCCGGTAGCGGAATACTGCTGACGCTGCGTCGGATAGGTACCGCAGTTCCAGGTAACATCCTCCACAACAAAGCAGTCCTTAACAGCCAGCCACAGCAATGCGCCCAGCACCAGCAGCAAAGCAAGCAGCAGCAGCGGCTTGTAGCAGACAGCAGTACCAACGCCGGCCCACGCCAGATTCATGCCGAAGGCATCAAGCGCAACAGGCATGCCCAACGCCAACAGAGCGGCGCGAACGACCGGCAGCGGATAAAGACCGCAAGTAACAACTAAAACAGATGCAACGCCCATAGCAGCGAGCATAAATTTATCGGATTCGTGCGCATGCTCCACAATTTCACTGCGAGCACGGCCCAGGAAGGTGATGCCGAAGAAGCGTACAAAGCAGCCGAGAGCCAAAGCTCCGGTAAAGCCCAGCAGAATAAAGGATACCGCCGTCCACAGACGGATATCCTGACCGGCGCAGCTTGTACCCAGGCTGATAAAGCTTTGCAGCACCAGCCATTCACCGGTAAAGCCGTTCGTCAGCGGAATAGCGGCGAGTGCCAGCGAGCCAACGAAAGCAAAGACAGCGGTATACGGCATTTTGCGTGCGAGGCCGCCGAACAGCTCCAGGTTCTTGCTGCCGGTGCCGTGCATAATACTGCCGGCACACATAAACATCAGCACCTTCATAATGCTGTGGTTAAAGGCATGCACCAGCGCAGCCACAAAGCCAAGCATATAAAAGCTGCTGCCGGAAGCCTTCATCAGCATACCGCAGCCGAAGGCAGCAAAAATCACGCCCATATTTTCCACGGAAGAGTAAGCAAGCACGCGCTTGATATCCGTTTCCATCTGAGCATAGAGTACGCCCAAAAATGCGGATACTACGCCTGCCAGCAGTACAGCAACACACCACCAGTAATTCCAGGCAGGCAAAAAGCTGAACATAAAACGACCGAAGCCATAAAGCGCAATCTTCAGCATAACACCGCTCATCAGCGCGGAAACGTGACTGGGTGCTGCCGGATGCGCCTTAGGCAGCCACACATGCAGCGGCACCAGACCGGCCTTTAAGGCAAAACCGGCAAAGGCACAGACAAAAACAAGATGCTGCCAGCTGCCCTCCAACGTATTCTTGGCCATAGCAGCAAAGCTGAACCCCTCGCTGGCCGAGCCTGTCAGCAAAAAGGCAATCATAATCGCCGCCGTGCCGACACTGGTCATAACCAGATACTGATAGGCAGCATTCCAGGTAGCACGCTTTTCGGATTCATGGTTAACCAGCATAAAGGAGGCTACGGCCATAATCTCCCAGAAAAGCAGGAAGCTGAAGGCATCGCCGGCCAGCAGCACCAGTACCATAGACATGATAAACAGGCACCACATGCCGCCCAAAAGACGCAGACGGCTGCCCTCATAACCACGCGCATAACCGAGCGCGTACAGGCTGGTAACAACGCCGGCGATACCGGTCAAAAGCAGAAAGACTGCGCTCCAACCATCGCAGCCTAAAGAATACGAGCCCCAGGTCAGGGGTGCGGGGCTCATGCCGCCAAAGAGCTTCAGGCCTGCCGCATAAGCGCAGACAGCGCTGCCAAAAAGGGCAGCGCTGTTAGCAAGCCAGTGTGCAGCACGCTGCATGCCGTGGGGAAGCAGCATGGTTAATACGCCGATGCCATAGAAGCCCACAGCCACTAAAAACATTTCCATTTCATCACCTACACATAAAAATTTCAACTTCTTCACAAAAATGACATGTATCGTTAATTATAACATATTTGTTGATTGCGTAAAAGCAAATTACTGTTAAGCAGGCAAAAAAATACACCGAACCCGCAGAAATTCCACAGGTCCGGTGATTTATAATAAGGCTTCGGCATCAAATGAGCTTCCGCAGATTATATTTTTGCTCTTACTCCTTCGCCCGCAGCGCCAGCTGCTTACGCAGCCTGTGGCGCAGCAGTTCAATAAAGCCTGCCGGCTCCTGCACCCGCAGCAACGGCCCGAAGGATAAAACACGGATAACCATTTCCGTTTCATCACTTTTGTTATACATCAGCTGCAGCCTGTAATGCTTTTCATCCAAGCGCTCCGTTATCTTTTCCAAATGCGAAAAATGCAGCATTGCCCGCTCCAGAGCATTGCGCTCATCCGTCAGCAGGACGGTAACCGCACAGCGCTCCGGTTCCAGCAGCATACAGGCTTCTTCTTCCGTCTGTTCCAGTATTTTGCAGCTTTTGATACGCCCCATATTAACATAATGCAGATGGCGCTCGCACACCGCCTTCAGGCGGAACTTGTCATCCTTTGACGAATATTCCAGCTGCAGCGGCAGATATTCCTTCCGCACGCTTTCGTTTTTGCCGCTGATAAAGCTGATTTCTACCCTGCGCTTTTCCGTTATCGCCTGCAGCAGCAAACGAAAATGCTGTTTGTACTGCGGAGCATCATAATTGTCACCGTCGCTGTAACGGTCGAAATACACAAACTGCTCCTCACTGAACAAAGGCTCCACATCCTCCAGCCCGCTGCAGTCCACATCAAAAAGCTGTATCCGCTTATCCGTCAGCAGGCTTTTCAGCCAGCGACGCTGCAATGTTGTCAACGGCATCGCCGGTGCATGCCGCAGCGGCGTAGTCATATCCTTCTGCAGCAGCGGCCAGCTTCCGTCCTGCAGTGCCTTGGGAATGGTCAGGCAGCTGTCGGCAAAAGCCTGCTCCCGCACCAACAGCTCCAAGCTGTCCTTCGTCAGCTGTTTTTCCTGCGCCTGCCGCAAAATGGAGCTCACAACATTAAAATAGGTGCCGTATATTTCGTTAAAAAAGCTGTCATTTTTCGCCATCCGCTTGCACCTCCTGCAGATAATAGGCTGCCGTCTGCTCCAGATCATCATAAAAAATGCGCTCTATTTCCTCGTTACTGCAGCTAAAAGCAGTAATACGCCCGATAAAGGTGCGTATCCACGGCAAAAGCTCACGCGCATCATACACAGCAGCACTGAAGCGATAATGCTCCGCATCCAGCTGTCGCACCGTTCCGCAGCGCTTTTCGCGCTCCAGGCGCTGCACAATAAACTGCTCGTCAGCTGCTGCCTCCACCGTAAAGCTGATTTCCTCCAACCTGTCCGTCCTGAGCATGCCTGCGCCCCAGATATGCGGCGCCGCCTCCTGTGCCAGCTGCAAAAACTCCTCATAGCGTCCTTCGGCGCGTTTAACCTCAATACTTTCGATATGGTCCAAACGGTTGAACAGCAGCTTTTGCGCAGCATAGCTATAGCTCAAAAGATACTGCCGTCCTGTCCTCGTGCTGCAGTAAATTTTCAAAGGACAAACATATTGCGGTATGCTGCTGCCGCCCTTGTCACAGCGGTAAAGCGTTACGGACTGCCTGCTGTTCATCGCCTCCAGCAGCTCGTACAACAGCTTGCTGTCCATCGTATATAAAATAAAATGATGCTTAAAGGCAAAAACTTCGCAGTCCTCGGCAAATTTATCCAGCAAATAGGAGCCTGCCTCTCCCAAAGGCGCCGCCTCGGAAAAGAAGGCGCAGGCAAGCTGCCAACTGCGCCAGTTCACCTCATCACGCGCCAGACAGTAAAGATTGCGCCGTCCCTGCTTCACCAGCCGCAGCATTCCCAGCGCAGTATATTCATTCAGCTTGTTGCGCACCGTCGATTCATCGGGCTGACGCAGCTGATTGTCAAAGCAGTTGAAATAACGGCTGCACAGCAGCTCCAACAGCTCTGCCGCCGAATAGGCCTTGCCGTCGGCAAGAATATCCAGCAGATAAAAATGCAGTGTAATATCCATGGACGTAAAGCTTTTGGCTTTCCAGCTTTTATACAAGGGATTATGACTGATACTGCTGCTGTCAAAGGAAATGCGGTAAGCTCTGCCGTCCGCTTCGCTTTTGAAGCTCATATAATCCTCCAGCCAGCTGTCCAGACGCCGGCGATTATCATCGTAGCTTCTGGAGCTTTTAGCGGTAAAATCCTGCCGCTTTTCAAAGCCGTACACATAAAAGCGCCGCATAAAATTGCGGATATCACTGTAATTTTTAAAAAGCTCGCTATAAGCCATCTGCTTTATTTCCCCTTCCGCTCCAAATTAATATTAGTATAACATAAGCAGCGTATCTCTGTAATTACAAAAACGGCGCAACAGATTTTTACATCCGTTACGCCGTCAATTTATTTTTTATTCAACTGTTACGCTCTTGGCGAGATTACGCGGTTTATCAACATCACAGCCGCGAGTCAGCGCCGCATAGTAGGCCAGCAGCTGCAAGGGCAGCACTGCCATCAGCGGTGCCAGGTATTTGTCCGTACGCGGGATGTAAATAACATGGTCCGCATATTTTTCCAGAGAGGTGTCGCTCTCAAAGCCGATGGCAATAACCACAGCCTCGCGCGCCTTAACCTCCTGCAGGTTGCTGACGGTTTTATCATATACATCCATCTGCGTTGCCAGTACGATTACCGGCACACCGGAAACAATCAGCGCCAAGGTGCCGTGCTTCAGCTCGCCTGCCGCATAAGCCTCCGCATGAATGTAGGAAATTTCCTTCAGCTTCAGCGCACCCTCCAGCGCTACAGCATAATCAAGGCTGCGTCCCAGGAAGAAGGCATCCTCACTGCTGCCGTATTCACGCGCAAACACCTTAATCTGGTCCACGTTTTCCAACATCTTGTGAATCTGCTCGGGCACAAAGGTCAGACCCTGCACCAGCTCCTGCTCACGCTCGGCACTCATGCTGCCGCGCAGACGGCCTACATAAATCGCCAGCATCAGCATTGCCAGAAGCTGAGTAGTATAAGCCTTGGTAGATGCCACGGCAATTTCCGGACCGGCATAGGTATAAACAACCTGGTCTGCCTCGCGCGCAATAGAGCTGCCGACAACATTTGTAACCGCCAGAGTGCGGGAGCCAAGACGCTTAGCCTCGCGCAGTGCTGCCAGCGTATCGCTGGTTTCACCGCTCTGGCTGATAACAATCGTCAGGCTGTTGCCGTCAACAAGCGGATCACGGTAACGGAACTCGCTGGCAATATCCACCTCAACCGGCACACGTGCCAGCTGCTCCAGATAATATTTGCCGACAATGCCTGCATGGTAAGCGGTACCGCAGGCCACGATAAAGATTTTATTGATTTCACGCAGCTCCTCGGCTGTCCAGTTCAGCTCGGGAAAGCCGATGGTTTTTGCTTCCGCATCCAAGCGGCTGGTCATGGTATCGCGCAAAGCCTTGGGCTGTTCATAAATTTCCTTCAGCATGAAATGCTCAAAGCCACCTTTTTCCGCTGCTTCGGCATTCCAGTTGACCTCAAACACCTTCTTGCTGATGGGAGTGCCGTTGATATCCTGCACCCATACACCGTCTGCCGTTACCGTAGCGATTTCGCCGTCACTCATGATAAAGGTACGGCGCGTATGGTTGATAATTGCCGGAATATCGGAAGCGATAAAATTTTCGCCCTCGCCCAGACCGATAATCAGCGGATTATCCTTTTTGCTGCAGATGATTTTATCAGGCTCGTATTCGCACATAAACACCAAGCTGTAGGAGCCCTTGATGAGCTTCAGCACCTTTTTGACAGTTTCTTCGAAATCTCCGTCATATTGGTCCGCCATCAGATGAGCTACAACCTCGCTGTCCGTTTCGGACAGAAATTCATGTCCCTTGGCAATCAGTTCTTCCTTCAGGCCAAGATAATTTTCAATAATACCGTTATGGACAACGACAAACTTACCGCTGCTGTCCGTATGGGGATGCGCATTGCGATCCGACGGACGGCCATGTGTTGCCCAGCGTGTGTGACCGATACCTACATTGCCCACAGGCATATTGCCTGCCAATTTCTGGCGCAGTGCATCCAGACGGCCTACACATTTTTCTACACGAATGCTGTTGTTTTCATAAACAGCAATGCCGGCAGAATCATAACCGCGATACTCCAGCTTGCTCATACCATCAAGCAGAAAGGGAGCAGCTTCGTGATTACCGATATAACCTACAATTCCGCACATAATAATGCCTCCTTAAGTTTTCTTTGCCCTTTCTGCCACCGTGCTTTTCTCTCCCCCGTTACCGGAGGGCTTTGTACACGGTTTGCGGTCTGCAGCCGGCCGTGAGGCATCCGCTGACTGATCGATAACCTCATTCCTCGTCCACCGCCTGAGCGGTGCATGCGCTTACATCCTTCACTATCTGCTTTTGGCAGCAAAGACAAGATTCTGCTGATTTATGAGCAAACAGACAATGAGCCGCGCAGGCAGGCAGTCCCACGCGGCACATCCTCAGACTAATTTAATTTTACAATATGATGACTGGCAGGTCAAGAAAACATTCCTTGAACTTTTAATACCAAAAAAGAAATGCCAGATAAAAAACTAGACCTTTACCAACTGCAAATGCGGTAAAAGTCTAGTTTTACTTTAAAAATATTTTAGCAACGGCCTGCTTATGCCAGCTCCTTGGTTACAACGTCGGCAATAGCGCTGGCAATCTGCTCCAGACGCTCCTGCTTCGGTCCTTCAGCCATAATGCGGATTAAAGGCTCAGTTCCGGAAGCACGTACCAGAATCTGACCGTTTTCGCCCAGCTCCTCCTGGTATTTTTTGATTACTTCCTGAATAGCAGCCTTTTCTTCCCAGCCATTTTTATTCTTCACGCGTACATTCAGCAGAATCTGCGGGAATTTAGTCATTACGGTGCCCATCTCGGACAAAGGCTTGTTGTTGCGAACCATTGCGCACAACAGCTGTACAGCAGTCAGAATGCCGTCGCCGGTTTTAGCGAATTCGGAGAAAATGATATGACCGGATTGCTCGCCGCCGATAGAATAATTGTGCTTAAGCATTTCTTCCAGTACATAGCGGTCACCTACAGCGGTTTTGACGGTCTTGCCGCCATGAGCCTTCATAGCCTGATGCAGGCCCACGTTGCTCATAACAGTAGTTACCAGCATATTATCATGCAGCTTGTTGCGCTTCATCAGCTCCAGAGCGCAAATCAGCATAATCTGATCGCCGTCCATAGCCTCGCCGTTTTCGTCAACTACCAGGCAGCGGTCAGCGTCACCGTCATTGGCGATACCTACATGAGCGCCAACCTCGACAACCTTCTTCTGCAAAGCCTCCAGATGAGTGGAGCCGCAGCCGTTGTTGATGTTAATACCGTTAGGCTCGTTGAAAATTGCTACAACCTCAGCACCGAGACTGCGCAGGATAACCGGTGCGATTTCGCTGTTGGCACCGTTGGAGCAGTCCATAACAATCTTCAGACCGTTCAGCTTAGCATAAGCAGTGCTCAGAATGTGCTTAATATACAGTGCAGACAAATCCTTTTCATGAATAATCTGGCCTACGCTGCTGCCGCTTACTGCCTGAGTGTAATCAATCGGTGCAGCAACGATAGCTGCAATTTCGTCCTCTACTGCGTCAGGCAGCTTGTAACCTGTCTGAGAGAAAAATTTGATGCCGTTGTCTTCAAACGGATTATGAGAAGCAGAAATTACTACACCGGCGTTAGCCTTAACCTCACTGGTCAGAAAGGAAACTGCCGGAGTAGGCATAACGCCCAGAAGATGTGCATTGCCGCCAGCGCTGCAGATACCTGCTGCCAAAGCACTTTCCAACATTTGTCCGCTGCGGCGTGTATCTCTGCCGATAATAATTTTCGGGCAGGAAACCTCGCGGCCAAAGTATTTTGCGGCAGCATAGCCCAGCTTAAAGGCCAGCTCCGGAGTAAGCTCTACGTTCGCTACACCGCGAACACCATCAGTACCAAATAATCTTGCCATTTTTTGTAATAACCTCCCTAATGTTAATTCGTTTATATGTAAGTTGGGAATTGTTGAGCAAAAAAATCAAATTAAGAGCCTCTCCTTGGGGAGAGGTGTCATCGCATAGCGATGACGGAGATGGGTAACACATAACATAACGCTATGCGTAAAAGTAAATGCTGCAAAATCCCCTCTCAGTCGCCCTACGGGCGCCAGCTCCCCCCAAGGGGAGCCTAATTCTCAGTATTACTCGCCAACCTAAATTACTTCACCGGCGCGAATCTTTCCATAATCGCACGCGCCACATGATAGCCGTCAAGCGCTGCGCTCATAATACCGCCGGCATAGCCTGCGCCTTCGCCGCAGGGATAAAGCAAATCATGCGTCAGCGATACATAGCTCTGCCTGTCGCGCTCTATGCGAACCGGCGCCGAGGTGCGTGTTTCCACACCCGTCAGCAGCGCGCCGCCGTCGGCGTAACCCGCCAGCTTGCGTCCAAAGCTCGTAATGCCCTCGCGCAGAGTATCCGTAACGTAGGCAGGCAGCACCTTATCTAAGCTGCAGGCCGCAAGTCCCGGACGATAGCTTGGCTGCACCAAGCATTCCAAGGACGGCGTTACGCGCTTCAAAAAGCTGTCCAGATTCTGCGCAGGCGCATAATAGCTGCTGCCTGCCGCCGCATAAGCAAGCTGCTCATAGCGGCGCTGGAATTCTACGCCCGCCAGCGCACCCTCACCGAAATCCCGGCTGTCCACATTCACTACCAGCGCACTGTTGGCAATGCCGCTGTCACGCTTAAACATGCTCATGCCGTTGACAACCACGCCGCCGGCCTCCGAAGCAGCGGCAACTACCTGCCCGCCCGGGCACATGCAGAACGAATAGGCTGTGCGTGTTTTATCCTGCGTGTGGTAAACAAGCGCGTAATCCGCTGCGCCCAGCAGATGATGTCCGGCAAAGCTGCCGTACTGCGCCTTGTCAATCAGCTCCTGCGGATGCTCGATGCGCACGCCGATGGCAAAGGGCTTCGCCACAATGCCAACACCCCTGCGTGCCAGCATAGCGTAGGTATCGCGCGCGCTGTGACCGCAGGCCAGTACCACGGCTCCTGCCGCCAGTCTTTCGCCGCCGTCGAGGATTACCCCCTGCACAGCATTATTTTTGATATCCAGATCAACCACATGCGCATCATAACGCACGCTGCCGCCCAGCTCCGCAATGCGGCGGCTGAGCCCCTGCACCATCGCACGCAGCTTATCTGTGCCTACGTGCGGCTTGTGCTCGTACAAAATATTTTCCGGCGCACCTGCATCTACAAAAAGCTGCAGGATTTCAGCCACCATAGGATCATTCACACGCGTGGTCAGCTTGCCGTCCGAGAATGTGCCTGCACCGCCCTCGCCAAACTGCACGTTGGACGCGGGATTAAATTCTCCCGTCTGCCAAAAGCGCTGCACATCCTGCACACGCTGCTTCACCGGCTTGCCACGCTCCAAAAGCAACGGCTTATAGCCATGCTCTGCCAGCTGCAGTGCTGCCAAAAGTCCCGCAGGACCGGCACCGATAACCACCGGCGGTGCGCTCAGCGGCAGTGTGCCCAGCTCCAGCGTCGGCTGCTGCTGCTCCTGATATTGCGTGATGTCGCGATCCGCCAGCAGGCGCTTCGCCTGTCTGCCGCCTGTTTCAACCTCTGCCAGCACATGGTAGTTGAGGCAGATATCATTTTTCTTGCGCGCATCCACTGCCTTGCGTACTATCCGCACACTGCCCAAAGCATCACGCGGAATGCCGCATTTACGGCACACCGCCTGCTCAAGCATCTGCTCCTGTCGCAGGCTGATACGCACATTATTTATTTTCAGCTTCATCTATAAATCAATTCTGCCTTTCTACCGATATTTTAATCTGCACCGTACGTCTTTCTGGAATAACCTTTTCCGGCAAATCCAGCTCAGCCGCAACAACGGTGCTGCCGGTCAGCTTGCTTACATCCACCGGCTTGGTCTTGACATCCTTCAGCTCCTTCAGCACGGAAGGCGGTGCGGTAACGCGAACGCTTGTCGGCACAATCTCTGTTTTGGTAACAACAATACCGGCAGGCAAATCACCGCTCATAACCAATTTCACAGGAATATCCAGCGAATGCATCTGGCTTACCATATTGGCCTGCACCATTACACGCTCAGGGATAATTCTCATATTCGGAATATCGTAACCGTCGTCACTCACGGCAACCAGCTCGCTTTCCGTCTGGAAGCTGCCGCTATGGTTGCTGATATCTATCGGAGCAACCACACGGTTTACCTTGTCAATACGATGTGTTGCACCACGCAAAATAACCTCCGCCGGAGTAATTATACTGCTGCCGATGGTCATATCACCGTTCACCGCGCCCACGATACGCGTAGTAACGGGAACCTTTTTCTCGCTTACCGTATCCACATATACGGAAACCTCCTTAGGCGTTACGGATACAATCTCGCCGCCGGAGTAGGTTACCGTAATCGGCAGGCTCTGCTGACCTTCGGTTATATTTTTCAAATTGATAGAAGCATTGATTTCGGCACTCAGATTATCTGAACTCAGCTTGGCACGCGAGCCGCGCACCTTTACCAGAATTTTATCTGGAGCATTAAAGACCATCATATTCTGCGGCAGATTTCTTTGCTGTAGACGCACCTCGATATTGCGCTCGATTATCGGGTTCTGGTCGGTCATTACATATACCCACAGGCCACAGGCCATGAGCAGGCAGATAATCCTTGCAAATAAATTTTCCTTACGCGCCAGCCTTTGCAAAAATCTCATTTTTTCTCACCGCCCCACAAGCTCTTGATTTTATCAACCAAAGAATTCTTAACTGCTGCATGCGGACGGAAAATTGCCGTGCGCAAAATTTCCTTCACATCATCCACCGTCAGGTAACGCATCAGCTCGCCGTTGCGGGCAATGGAAATAGTACCGGTTTCCTCGCTGACAACAAGAATCATCGCATCGGACTGCTCGGACATACCGATAGCGGCACGATGACGGGTACCAAGCTCCTGGCTCAGATTACGGTTTTCCGTGAGCGGCAGCAGGCAGCAGGCAGCAACAACACGGTTGCCGCGGATAACGACAGCGCCGTCATGCAGCGGTGTATCCTTAACAAAAATGTTCTGCAGCAGTCCAGAGCTCACCAGACCGTCTATCGGCACACCGGTTTCAATGCGCTCTGCCAAACCGGTAGCACGCTCAAAAACCATCAGCGCGCCTACCTTGTTTTTGCTCATAACCTTAGTGGCATGGGCAACGGCATCCAGCATTTCCTCCAGCTCCTGCTCATCCAGCTCGCTGCCCTTATGAAACAGCTTACCGCGACCAATCTGCTCCAAAGCACGGCGCAGCTCCGGCTGAAAAACAACAGGCAGGGCGACCATAATCACCGTCATGCTCTTTTCCAGCAGCCAGCTGATAACATGCAGATTCAGCCAACGGCAAATAAGCGTGAAGCCTATCAGCACCATGAGGCCCTTGCCCAATGTTGCGGCACGGGTATTTTTCAGCATCAGGAACAAACGGTAAAGAAAATAGGCAACGACGACAATATCTATAACATCCAAAAATGTGATTGTCGAAAGCAAGCCTTGCAGTTGTATCATCATAATTGCATTGCTCCTATCTATCAGACACTATCGACTAAGCGCTAAGCCTTAGTCCATTTTCAGAATCGCCATGAATGCCTCCTGCGGCAGCTCTACACTGCCAACCTGCTTCATGCGCTTTTTACCTTCCTTCTGTTTTTCCAGCAGCTTACGCTTACGGCTGATATCGCCGCCGTAGCACTTCGCCAGTACGTCCTTACGCATAGCGCGGACGTTTTCGCGGGCAATAACCTTGTTGCCGATTGCTGCCTGTACCGGAATTTCAAACATCTGACGCGGAATCAGGCTGCGCAGCTTTTCAACCAGCTGACGGCCGCGGACGGTAGCAAATTCCTTATGCACAATCGCGGAAAGCGCATCAACAGGCTCGCCGTTCAGCAGGATATCTACCTTCACCAGATCGGAATAACGATAGCCGGACAGCTCGTAGTCCAAAGAAGCATAACCGCGGGTAGCGGATTTCAGACGATCAAAATAGTCAAAGATAATTTCACTCAGCGGTAATGCGTAGTGAATCATTACGCGGGTATCATCAAGATAGGTCATGTTATCGTATTCACCGCGTTTTTCCTGGCTCAGCTCCATAACAGCGCCTACATAATCCTTCGGCACAATGATGGTTGCATTAACGAAAGGCTCCTCAACATGGTCGATAACGGTCGGGTCCGGGAAGAGGGACGGGTTATCTACCATCTCTACATCACCGTTGGTGCGGAACACCTCATAAATAACGTTAGGTGCGGTAGTAATCAGGCTCAGATTATATTCGCGCTCCAGGCGCTCCTTGATAACGTCCATATGCAGCAGGCCCAAAAAGCCGCAGCGGAAGCCAAAGCCCAGCGCGGTAGATGTTTCCGGCTCGAATACCAGAGAAGCATCGTTCAGTTGCAGCTTTTCCAAAGCGTCACGCAGGTTATCGTAATCGGAATTCTCTACCGGATACAGACCGCAGTATACCATCGGTGTAGCCTTGCGGTAACCGGGCAACGCTTTTTCGGCAGGATTGTTGGCATCGGTTACGGTGTCGCCTACGCGTGCATCCTTAACGTTTTTGATGCTGGCAGCAAAGAAGCCTACCTGGCCCTCCTCCAGCTCGTCAACATTGACGATGCCCGGTTTGAAGTAACCGACCTCGGTAACATCAAATTCCGCACCGGTTGCCATCATGCGAATCTTCATGCCCTTGCGCAGACGGCCCTGCATAATGCGTATATATAAAACTACGCCCTTGTAAGCGTCAAATTTGGAGTCAAATACCAATGCCTTCAGCGGTGCTTCCGCATCGCCCTGCGGCGCCGGCACGCGCGCTACGATTGCTTCCAGCACGTCCTCGATGCCAATGCCTGTTTTGGCACTGCACAAAACTGCGTCGGAAGCATCAATACCGATAACGTCCTCGATTTCCCTTTTTACATGCTCCGGGTCCGCACTCGGCAAATCAATCTTATTGATAACCGGAATAATCTCCAGATCGTTATCCAGCGCCAGATACACGTTAGCCAATGTCTGCGCTTCAATGCCCTGAGTAGCGTCGATAACCAGCAGTGCGCCCTCGCACGCTGCCAGTGCACGCGAAACCTCATAGGTAAAGTCTACGTGGCCCGGGGTATCGATAAAGTTCAGCATATACTCCTCGCCGTTGCGCGCCTTGTAAATACTGCGCACAGCCTGCGCCTTGATGGTGATGCCGCGTTCACGCTCCAAATCCATGGAATCGAGAATCTGCTCCTCCATCTCACGCTTGCTCAGCGTTCCTGTATATTCAATCAATCTGTCCGCCAGGGTAGACTTGCCATGATCTATATGGGCGATAATAGAAAAGTTGCGAATGTGATTTTGTTCAATCATAAATTACTCTTCCTGCTCCTTCATTAAAATGTATTATTTCAGGCCAATATTGGCTTGAGCCTGTTTTATTAGTACTAATTATTATACCATTATACGGCAAAGCCTGTAAACTAAAAAGAGAGACAGCTCGGCGCCATCTCTCCTCGTACTGCGTTTTATTTCAGTTTAGTGTCCTCAAATTCAACGCACTTGTAGTAATTGTCAATTTTATAATTTAGCTTATCGAGCGTTTCCTGCATCTGCGCCATACGCTCGAGCAGCTTGGCGCGCTCCTCGATTAAAATTTCCTTGCGTGCCGCCCGTGTTGTGTCGCCCTGCTGAAACAGCGCCACATATTCAATCAGGCTTTCTACCGAAATGCCTGCTGTGCGCATACATTTGGCAAAGTTTACCCAGTTGCAGTCTGTTTCGGTGTAGTCGCGAATACCGCTTTCATTGCGGTTCACAGTTGGAATCAAGCCGATGCGCTCATAATAACGCAGCGTGTCCGCTGTAATGTCATACATTTTGCTTACTTCGTTTATTTTCATCCCGCTTACCTCCTGCCAGGATTGTTTTCCTGTTTTCTGCTTATATTTTAGCATTTGGAGTCAGCTCCAGGTCAAGCGTCCGCAAAATATTTTTTACAGGAACAGGCAGGCATATTTGTGATTTTCTCTTGCATAATGCTCGCATTCGTGGTAGAATAATGCAGTACAAGAAAATTCAGGAGGTGAAATTCGTTGCCGAACATTAAATCTTCCATCCGCAGTGTAAAGACCGACGCAGAACGTCGTGCTAAAAACGCTCCGATTAAAGCAGCTCTCCGCAATGCTTCCCGCAAAGTAGAGGCTCTGACTAAAACCGGCGCTAAAGAAGACGCTCAAGCTACTATGGCTACTGCTTCCGGTTTGCTCGATAAAGCAGCTCGCAAAGGCATTATCCATAAGAATGCTGCAGCTCGCAAAAAATCCAGACTTGCAAAGAGAATCAACGCTATGGCTTAATTCTTACAAGCTGACCTGCTCTGAAAAGAGCAGGTTTTTTGCATTTCAGAGATAAATTTTTGCAGGCAGGCCATTCCCAAGGTCATGCCCAAAAATAATTTCTTTTGTATATCCATCCATTGATTGCGGAACGAATATATCTCCCCTGTAAGGGGAGGTGGCTGCGAGCATCAGCGAGCAGACGGAAGGGTTGTTACCGCTTCCGAAGCAGCAAAAGCTGTGTTCCTCAGCATCATTATAGCGTAAAAAAGCAAAAGCATCCCCACACTTTTACTGCAAAAAGTGTAGGGATGCTTAATTTTTTATTAGCAACAGTCATTTCACTGCCTAAGCCGCACGCCCGCCTTACTCCCGGCAAACACCGCAACGACGGCAGCCGTCAAAGCACATCGGCGTAAATTTGCCGCTTTCGCTGCGCTGCAGCTCGGCCGCAAGATATTCCTGCGTTACGCCCATATCCAGATGCTGCCACGGCAGCGGCTGGCCTACCTGCAACTCGCGCTCCGCCAGCTCCTCGGCATCAAGGCCTTCTTCCTTCAGCACCTGCTTCAGGCTGCGGCCTTCCACATGTGCCTTCAGCAACGCTTCGCCGATACGTCTGCTGCCGCGCGCCAGCACGGACTGCACCACGGTTTCCTTCAGCGATTCGGTAATCAGCTTGATGCGCTTTTCCTTCTTCAGACCGTCACCCAAAATTTTAAAGCGCTTCTTCAGCGTGCGCACATTGCACAGCGGCGCCCACTGGTACGGCGTAAAGGGCTTGGGCACAAAGCCGTTGACCGAAATAACCAGCTCGCCCTTGTTGCCCACCGCGTCCATTTTGGCACGCACGCGTTTAATCATCTCCACCGTTTCAACGATATCCTCGTCCTCTTCTCCCGGCAGACCGATCATATAATACAGCTTGATGTTGCGCATTCCAGCAGCAGCAGCCAGCTCGATAGAATTATAAACGTGCTCCTCCGTAATGCCCTTGTTAATCGCAGCGCGCATCCGCTCGCTGCCTGCCTCCGGTGCTACGGTCATCGTGCGCTGTCCGCTCTGTGCCAACGCATGCGCAATCTGCTCCGTAAGCATATCGGCACGCATGCTGGCCACGGAAAACGGTATCTTATGCTCCACCAAGTATTCCGTCAGCTCCGCCATCTGCGGATGGTCGGATACGGCAGCGCCCATCAGGCCCACCTTTTTCGTGCGCTCTGGACGCTTGGCGATATCTGCCAAAATATTTTCCAGCTTACGCGGACGCGGCTTGCGGAAGCAGTAGCCTGCCATGCAGAAGCGGCAGTGACGGCCGCAGCCACGCGCAACCTCGACGATAAACATATCCTCAAATTCCGTTCCGCTCGTCACGATAGCAGAGGTGTGCGGATAAGCGTCGATATCACGCGCCCACTGGCGCGCTACCTTCGCAGGCGCACCTTCCTGCGGCAGCAGGGCGGTAAACTCGCCCTCATCATCATACTGCGCCGTATAAAGGCTGGGAACATAAACGCCCGGCACCTGCGCCAGCGCCTCCAGACGCTCTTGCTTGCTTTCCTCCCGGTAGACGGTATCCAGCACATGCTGCACTGTTTCCTCGCCCTCGCCGATAACAAAGGCGTCAGCCACAGCAGCCAGCGGCTCGGGATTAAAGGTGGCACAGGGACCGCCGATAATCACCAAAGGCTCACGCTGATTGCGCTCCACCGCCCGCAGACGGATATTGCCCAAATCCAGCACCGTCAGCAGATTATCATAATCCATTTCAAAGGACAGCATGACGAAGATAACATCAAAATCTGCCAGCGGACGCTGGTTTTCCAAGCTCAGCAGCGGTGTTTTGCTTTTGATATGCTCCTGCTGCAAGCGTTTATCCGGCAAAAAGAAGCGCTCGCAGGCACTGTCGCCGCGCTCGTTAATCATCTGATACAGAATGTGCATACCAAGGTTAGACATGCCCAGATGGTAGACGTTGGGGTAAATAAACGCTACCGGATGGCGTAAGCCCGGCGGATACACCTGCGCGCCGGTTTCATTTTCTCTTGTTTCTTTAATGTAGTTTTTGATTATCCAGGACAAAGCATTTCCTCTCCGAGTATCTATAATGTATTAAGAAAATATCAGCGCAAAATTACGCTGATATCCTCTTATATTTTACTGCTGTTTTTCTGCTAATTTGCGTTCAAACAAATCGATAACTGTTTTCAAAACCTTTAAGCGGGCATAATATTTATTGTTGCCCTCAACCACGGTCCACGGTGCATACGAGGTGTCGGTGCGCACCAGCATTTCGTTGACTGCCGCTTCGTAGGCATCCCATTTATCACGGTTACGCCAGTCCTCGTCCGTAATCTTCCACTGCTTATTGGGGTCATTCTGACGATCATTGAAGCGTCGCAGCTGCTCATCCTTGTCAATATGCAGCCAGAATTTGGCGATGGCGATACCGTGCTCGCTCCACTGCGCCTCCATATCCTTGATTTCATCGTAGGCGCGCTGCCATTCCTGCGGTTTGGCAAAGCCTTCGATACGCTCTACCATGACACGTCCGTACCAGGTGCGGTCAAAAATCGCTATGTTGCCCGGCTGCGGCAATCTGGTCCAGAAGCGCCACTGATAATGGAACTGCTTTTCAACCACGTTCGGCGCCGCAATCGGATGCACATGGAAGCCCAGCGGATCCAGTGCCGCCGTCAGTCTGCGGATAGCGCCGCCCTTGCCTGCGGCATCCCAACCCTCAAAGCCGATAACTACCGGAATCTGCGCCTTGAACATTTCAATCTGCAGCTGTGTCAGCTTTTTCTGGTACTTATCCAGCTTTTCCTTATATTCTTCCTTGGTAAGCTCCTTGTTGGCATCAATCGTGCTCAGCACATCGTAGGTTGCCGCAGTGCGTTTGTCGGCAGCAGGCTCAACAGGCATCTGTACGGCCTTTTCGATAGCATCGGCAATCGTGCCGAATACCTCCAGACGCGCGCTGCGCGGATCATCGTCGGCAATCAGATGCCAAGGAGCGTTTACCGTATCGGTAGCCTCCAGCATTTTTTCGTAATGCGGCAAAAATTTATCGTAATCTTCGCTTTCATCAATCGCAGGATTCAGGTCACGCCACGCTTTGCCCAAGGTTTTGGCATTCTTGGCAATATTTTTCTTTTGCTGCTCCGCTGACAGATGCAGGAAAAATTTAAGCACGAGATAATTATCGTCCGTGAGCATTTTTTCAAAGTTGTTGATATGCTCAAAGGAAACAGCAGGATACTTGGTGTTATCCTCTTTATCCGCCAGCTCGTTGGCGTTTTTCAGATAATACCAACTGCGGTGATAAACGGCAATATGTCCCAACGCCGGCAAACGCTTCCAGAAGGCGCCGAAAAACGGCTGCTCCTGCATTACACCGCGCAAGCGCACGCTGGAATAAACATTAAAGCCGCGGGCATCCATCTGCTGCATCATTTCGTTAATCAGCGCGCTGCGTCGCGCACCGCGCCAGCCCTCAAACACGATGATAATCGGTCTTTTGGCATCGCGCGCCAGGCGCTGCGCCTTTCCCAGGCGTTCACCCAGCACTTCCATCTGCCTGTTGTATTCTTCCTTGGACACTTTTTTACTCAAATCCAGCTTTTCCAGCATTCTCCAACATCTCCTTACTGTGTGCGAGAATCTTTAAATCAGCGCTCCTCGTAGGGGTTCAGAGCGCGCGGTTTTTCTAATACCTCTGCCATGATAATGCCGTTGACCAGCGCCGCATGCTTCAGCTTGACGCACTTTTTGGGCGCTGGCTGCGCCTGCGCGTAGCGCGCATTAAACGCTGCCGCAGCAGCGTTCATCTTCGCTTCATCATAGCTATAATCACCGCGGGGATCGTAATAAACCTTGCCCCTGTCATGCACTAGGTCTTCGTTTTCGCGGTGAATTCTGCCTGTATGGTCATGCAGTGCTTCGCCGTCACGGTGAACTCTGCTGCCATCATCACGGCGCACACGCGTTCCGTCATGCACTACGCCTTGGCTGCTTTGACGCTTGCGCGCCTGCGCCTCCTCCGTCGTCTTTTTCAGACGGCGTTCAAACTCGGCGGCAATATCCTCAGGCTTAGCCTGCGTTTGCTGCTCTGCCTGCGTCGGCTCCGCCGTTTCCTGCGGCTGCTCCTGCGGCAGCTCCCGCTGCCTGCGGCGGCGGTTGCGCCTGTCCAAAAATACGTTGGCCAGCATTACGAGGACAAAAAGCAGGGGGATTAAATCACTGTCAAATAAACCGCCCATAAGCTGCACCTCGCTTATTTACTGCCCTCAGGCTTTTCCTCGCCCTCCGGGCTTACCTCGGCAATCGTGCGGCGCATCTGCGTATCTGCCTGAATATTGTTCAGGCGGTAATAATCCATTACACCCAAGCGGCCGTTGGCCAGTGCCTCAGCCATAGCTGTCGGCACCTTAGCCTGTGCTTCCACAACCTTCGCCTGCATTTCCTGCGTATAGGCCTTCATTTCCTGCTCCTTGGCAACAGCCATCGCACGGCGTTCCTCAGCGCGCGCCTGAGCAATGCGCTTATCAGCCTCCGCTTGGTCGGTCATCAGCGCAGCACCGATGTTACGGCCTACATCTACGTCCGCAATATCAATGGAAAGAATTTCAAAAGCGGTGCCTGCATCAAGGCCCTTGTCCAAAACAGTTTTGGAAATATAGTCGGGGTTTTCCAGTACCTTGCTGTGGTCGGCGCTGGAGCCTACGTTTGTTACAATGCCTTCGCCGACACGCGCAATAATCGTTGCTTCGCCGGCACCACCTACCAGACGGTCAATGTTGGCGCGCACTGTTACGCGTGCCTTAACCTTCAGCTCAATGCCGTCCTTGGCAACAGCGCTTACTACCGGAGTTTCAATAACCTCGGGGTTAACGCTCATCTGCACAGCCTCCAGCACGTTGCGTCCCGCAAGGTCGATAGCACAGCCACGCTCAAAGCTCAGCTCAATCTGCGCTCTGTGGGCAGCAATCAAAGCATCAATAACGCGGTCCACGTTACCGCCTGCCAGATAATGCGCCTCCAGCTGGTTAACATTAACGTCAAGGCCTGCCTTGTTCGCCTTAATCAGCGGCAGCACAATCTGTGACGCGGGCACACGGCGCAGGCGCATACCGATGAGGTTGAAGATGCCTACATTAACGCCGGCAGCAATGGCCGAAATCCACAGGCCCAACGGCACAAAGTTAAGAAAAATAGCAATACCGGCAATAGCAATGATTACTGCAAAGCCACTGCCGAAAACCATACTGAATAATAAATCCATAATGTCACTCCTTCGTCTGTTCTACAAAAATTTTGCTGCCCTCTACCCGCACAATAATCACGGGCGCAGACTTTTCGATATAATCTCCCTGACTGCTCACATCAAGACGCTTGCCGTCCACCAGAATCGTGCCTGCTGGACGCAGCGTAGTCAAGGCTGTGCCTCTTTTGCCCACCAGCATGCTCCAGTTTTTGCCGCCGGTGTAGCCTTCGCTGTTTTTTTGGCGTGTCCACAGCACAAAGGGATTATACTTGCTTTCCTTGGGCAGATACACACACAGCAGCGTAATCACCAGCACTAAACACAGATACACTGCCAACAGCACCAACGCTGCCCAGGTATTGCCGCCCAAAACGTAAAAGCCGCCGACTGTCAGGCACACCATGCCGCTGACACCGAAAATTCCGAAGCCCGGCACCACAAATTCTATCAGCAGCAGGACAAGGCCCGCCAGCATAAAATAATATTCCAATGGCATGACTGCACCTCCTCAACGCTTGTACAATTATAGTATAGCAGAGTAAAAGCTTGAAGTAAATTTAAAGTTTATGCTGCTAAAGGCTGCGGACAATCTTCAAACAAAATCACCGGCGTGATTTGACGCTTACGTAACATCGCTTACGTAATATCAACTTCTTTCATAACTGAAAGAAGTTGCAAGAAAGGTTCGCGCTTTCTGGAAAGCGCGGCAAAGCAAAAACTTTTTCGGGAAAAAGTTTTACCAAAAAGCTTTAAATAAGCTAAATCGCTTTGCTGGAAATAGCTATTTTTTCGTAGTTCTGCCGAACGATATACGCGGTAGTGTTTACAAATCTGTGGTTAGCTTATGCCCAGACTGGCGTGACTAAGGTTGGGGTTAGCTGTAAGCCGGAATGCCTAAGGTTTGCATGAGCAGCTATGGGATATCCAAGTGTTTCGCTGCAAGACGCTAAAAAAGACCTTAGCATCAGCTTTTGCCGCTGCCAAGGTCTTGATTTTTATTTAGCTTCAGTTTTCCGCCAGCACCTGCCGCAAAAGCTCCAGCGCGCTCGCTTCGCTCGCTTTGTTCGTGCCCAGCTCACCGCGGAAGGCACGTGCAAGGATGGATTTCTTCATCAAGTCGATGCTTGCCAGCGCCTGCTCCGCTGCCTGCTGTGCAGAGCGCTCACGCGCCAGCAGGTCGTCGATGAGGCGCACGATTTCGTGCTGTTCTGAGAGGTCGGGGAGATTGATAATAACATTTTTTATATCTTGTTGATTTATGCTCGCTTGATTAACAGCCTGCTTAGCATTTTTTCTTAATTCGTTTAACCCCATTTGAGAATTAAGAAATGAAATTAAAAATTCAGGATAAATCCTGCTTTCATCAACAGACAATCTCATTATATTGCTTTCAAAAACACATATATCTTTAAGTTCTCTAACCAAAGCAGATTTACCTAAATATTGCATGCTATTAACTCTATTGATCAAAATATCATTAAGATTTAATGAATAGCATTCAATTTCATTTTCATCAAGTCTAAGTCTTTTTAACTCATCCCATTGTTCTATTACACCATCATAAAAAGCATCTATTCTAATGATTCTTATGCCATCTCCATAAGAGCTTTTGGGTTTATATAAACCATTTTGAGGTCCACATGCAATAAAACTCCCTAAATTACTTTCTTCCCAACTTTCATCGCTCACGCCGTTTTCCCGACGCCACTGCTTTGTCAGCTCGCCCGTGAATGCCTTGTGCAAAATTGCTGCCTTGCGCACGGCAAAACTGTCGGCAACCTCCTGCAATCTTTCCTTTGCTTCATCCAGCTTGGCGAAAAGCTTCTCGATGCGCTCAACGATGCGTTGCTGTTCGGAGAGCGGGGGGAGAGGCAAAGACAATTTATCAAACAAAGGAAAATGCCTTCTATATCCCATATTGGGAATATTCAAGTTCATAATCGCGTAATAAAAAAATTTGGTAGATTGTATAATCAACTTGAACAAAAAATAAAATAAAAAATCCACAGTG